>Ga0081539_10001195_pt1 | contig 46798 bp, 40 predicted proteins | sample TabmetS4T2R2_FD_71023 | JGI IMG/M metagenome (GOLD analysis project Ga0081539, IMG submission 71023) | Tabebuia heterophylla rhizosphere microbial communities from the University of Puerto Rico - S4T2R2 | ecosystem: Host-associated > Plants > Roots > Rhizosphere ... | reverse complement strand
GGAAGGCAGCGAGGTTCGGCTTCACCCGGCGTTCGAGGAGCAGCGGCCCAACGCTCACGTTCAACACAGCCGGCTGCGCGCTGCGAATCGACTGGCGTTCTGCCGCGACCTGGCGCTGTGCCTGCAGCAGTTCCTGCGCGTGCGCGAGAAAGCCACGTCCGTCCACGGACAATGTCGACGTGGCACCGCGCCGGCGCTCGAACAACTCATATCCGAGTTGCTGCTCGATGGAGCGAATCTGCGCGCTGATGGAGGGCTGACTGATGCCGAGCCGGTCGGCGGTCTTGCGGAAGTTGCAGTCCTGCGCGGCTGCGACGAAAACCTGAAGCCTGCGGAAGGTTATCGGCATGGCGACTTACCTGTTGGCACAGACACCTGGCGGAGGAAGTCCAGCAGCGGCGCTGCCCCCGGCTGGCGGGCGCGAAAGCCCTTCAGCATTACGCGGCCAGTTGGCCTCAGTGCGGGGCCGATCCGACGCAGCGCTCTGTCGCTCACGAATTCATCGTAGAAGACCGAGAGGCCGGCGCCGTCTTCGATCATTTGCACGACCACTTCGGGAAATTGCGGGCGCGCGACCACGTTGGAGGGCGAGATGCCGACTTCGGCGAGGCGCGCGCGAACCCAGCACGCGGCGCTGTGATGCTCCGGCGCCAGGATGAAAGGTGCGGCGCTGATGGCCTCAACGGTGTTGCCGACGCGCGCTACCAGCTCAGGCGCGCCGAGAATGGAGCAACTGATCGAACCAAGCACTTCGATGTCGATGTTCGCCTCGGGCGCTGGCGGCTCGCCGGTGTAGACGCAGATGTCTGCCGAGCCTGCGCGAATGAGGTCGATGCCATTGCCTCCCGCTGCGGCTAACGGAGCGATCTCCGTCATGATCTCGGCGTGCTCATAGCAGAATGTCGGGAGCGCGGGCATCACTCTTTGCTTCAGGAGCATGGGGCCGATTGCGGCTCGCAGTCGAAGCGGCGAGCTCGCTGTGTTCGTGCGCCGGGGAGCGGTGAGCTGATTCGCGCCGCCTACCATTTGCTTGGCCTTCGCGAGGAACGTGTGGCCCTGTTGCGTGAGGCGGGGAATGGTGCCGCTCGCGCGGTCGAACAGCTCGTAGCCGAGATAGGATTCGAGGGATTTGATTCGGCCGCTGACTGAAGGTTGGCTTATTGCCAGGCGCTGGGCTGTGCGGCGGAAATTGCAGTCTTCCGCGGCGGCGAGGAATACCTCGAGTTGGCGCAGGGTGAGGGACATTGTGGATTAGGATACTCCGCCGTTTGCCGGGCGAGCCGAGGGGCTCGCTTTGGGCATTGGGCGGCTGGAGAAGTCGTCCGTACGGCGGCGGGAGCGAGGCTAATCAGTGCCAGGGATTCGCTTTTGCCGGCGCGGCCGGACCGCGTGAACCGATGGCCGGGGGACGTCCCGCCATGAGAGCACACTGATCCGGCCGCCCGACCCTGACGCGGGCAATGCGGGGGCGATCAGAAGTTGATTCGGGCACCTACTGTGAAACGACGACCCAGCTGATCGAAGAGGGACACGTTGGTCTGCAGGGGCGCGGCGTTGAAGCCCGAGTAGCTCGCCACGATGGGCGGCGAACGGTCGAAGAGATTCTCGACGTTGCCGTAGAGCTGCCACGACCCCCCGGCCATCTCCATGGAATAGGAGAGCAACAAGTCAACATAAGTGGCGGACGCCACCGTGTTGTCCGCCACGTCGAACACGCCATTCAGGTTGTTGGTGGCGCTCAGAATCCCGCTATCGATATAGCGTGCCTGCACGAACCCGCGGAACGGGCCGCGGCTGTAACTCACGTTGCCCGTGAGTTTCCACTCCGGCAGCGCGTACGCGGCGCCACCGGCGAGGTCCATCCCGGTCTGCCCGGCGCGATCGGTCCTCACGCCCGTGGCAGTGGTCGTGGAATTCTCGCCCAGCCAGCTCACGAAGAGACGCGTCCCGAGCCGCTCACCGCCGCCAAACCAATCCAGCGCGCGCGAATATCCGAGCTCCAGGTCGACGCCGCGAATCTTCGCCTTGCTCACGTTCTGCACGGTCTGATTCACGAACATGATGCGGTTACCGGGCGCGGACCGGTCGATGAACTGGCACTGGTCCGTGCTGCCGAGCCGATAGCACGAGTCGATGATCTGCTGCGCCGTGAAACTCTCGATCGCCCCCTTCAGCGACACGTCGAGCCAGTCGATCGACGCATCTAATCCTTCGAGCCACGACGGCCGATACACCACGCCAAAGGTCAGTGTGTCCGCGCGCTCCGGATCCACTTCCGGGTTGCCACCCTGCACCGTGAATATCTGGTACGACGGATTGCCAGTCGAACCATAGTCGATCACGTTCGCGGTGCCGCCCGTGCGATCGAAGCGCTCGCCGAGATTCGCCGCGCGCACGTCGCGCGAATACGTGCCCCGCAGCCGCACTTGAGTATTGATCGACGCGTCGAGACCGCCCTTGTACGACATCACGCTGCCACTGCCACCATAGTCCGCCCACCGCGCAGCGCCGTTGAAGTTCAACTGACGCATGAAGCGCTTCTCGGCAAGAAGCGGCACGAGTGCTTCAGTGAACACTTCCGTCACGTCGAACTCGCCACGAATGAACGGCACCTTCGAGAACTGAATCTCCACCGAGTTGTTCGCCGCGCCCGCCGGCACGCCGCGAATCCCGAGCGCGGCGTTGTTCGCCGGCACCGGCCGCCCGAATGGATCGGCCGAAGGATTGCCCTGCGACGCCTGCACCTTCTGATCGGTGCTCTCCTTCCGATAGTGCGCACCGAACGCCATCGACAAAGGCCCAGCACCCCACCCTTTCCAGATTTCCCCCGAGGTGCTGAGCTCAACCACATGCTGCTCGAGGTCGATGAGCCGCAGTTTGTTTTCGCCGCCAACGTAGCTGTACGTTTCCGCCGGCTGTCCCGGGAGGTACGGCACCGTCGTCACAGCAACGCCCGGATCGAATCCCGTCACCCAGTCGATGGCGGCCTGCGAAGCATGGCCGCGCCCGAAGAGATTGAGCGGCACGCAGTCCGGGTACTGCCCGGACACCAGCGTCACGTTGCACACGATCTGGCCGGTTTGCGGATTCACCACTGCATCGAGCGCCAGCGAAATTCTGTCGATGCGAATGCCACCCTTCTGGGCAGCGGTGACATCCGTGTCTCCATATTGATAGTACCCATCGACCTTCCACCCACCGAGCGTCGACTTGAAGCCCATCGTGCCGGAGACGATGCGCGTGTCCTGCTCGACGTACGCGGCACCGGCGATGTCGGAACTGTGCCCGATGCGCCCCATCGTGAACGATGCGATGTTGTTCGCCGCCATCTGCTGGCGGAGCGACGCCGGCAGAAACGCGTTGTTCGCGAAGATCGTCATCGGCTGCCCGGTGCCAGCGTGAAAGATGCCGCCGGCATTCGTCGCTTGCAGCGATTGCTTCCCGTACATGCCCTGCACGAACAGATTCGTGTTCTCGGTGAGATCGAAGTCGAGATAGCTGAAGACGTTGGTGCGAATCCCGCGTGGCTCCACGTTCGGCCGGTCGGTGTCGTTGTTCGTGCCGCTGCCACCGTTGGCCACAGACTGCGCACCGTTCGCCGTCGACGAGAGGCTGCTCAGCACGAACGGCGAGACGCTTCCATCGCTGTTGAACTGCGTCCGACCGAAGCTCGCCGGCACCGTGTTACCCGGCGTGGCCTGCCACGCCGAGATGATTCCGTCGTATGACGCCACGAGCGACGTGAGCTGCGGCGCTTTGATGAAGCGCGGATTCTCGCGGCTGGAGCCGGCGCCGGCCGCCGTGCTCTGAACGAGACCCCATCCCTGGTACCAGTCGCGATCGGACCACGTCTGGATCGAGTCCTGCTCGAAGTGCTCGGCGGACAGCAGCATGTGCATGCGCTCGCCGAGCTTGTGACCGAACGACAGCGAATACTCCGCGCTCTCGCCATCGTTGCGGCTCGTCGTGCCGGCCTGCGCGTGGCCGCGCAGGCCCTCGAACTCTGTATCGAGAATGAAGTTGACGACGCCCGAAACCGCATCGGTTCCGTATGCCGCGCTCGCACCGCCCGTCACGGTCTCCACGCTCTTGAGCATGGCTTCGGGAAACAGGTTGATGTCGGGCCCACCGTAAACGCTCGATGACACCACGCGCCGCCCATTGAGCAGGGTAAGCGTGCGGCGCGTACCGATGCCGCGAAGATTGACGCTGCCGCCACCGGGCGTGAGGAAGAAGCCGTTCTGGACCGTATTGAAGTTCGACGTGGTCGCGTTTCCATAAAACTGCGGCAGCTCGGACAACCCTTCGACGAGCGTCCCGGGCGCCATATCCGACAGCTCGGTGACCGAAAGCGATGCCACGGGTGTTGGTGTGGTCATGCCGGTCTGCTGGATGCGCGAGCCGGTGATGAGCACCTCTTCGATCGGTGCGGGGTCCTCCGCAGCGAATGCGCCGATGCTGGTGAAGCCGAGTGCCAGCGCGAGGGCCGACAGTACGCCACGCTCGCAACCGGCATCCGGCCGCGAGCCCCCCTGAGTCCTGCGTGCGTTCATATATTTCTCGTGGGCCGAGCTCTTGCTCGACCGCAGATTGGAAGGCAGGCGCAGGGTGGAGCAACGGGCCGCGGTGCTATCGGCCCAATAGCAAGGTGGTTATCACCCGCCGGCGCGGGTGTTCTTTAGTAGCGATCCGGCAGCGCGTGCGTGGACTTGTTGTCCCAGGTGGCGTTCTTCTCTGAGTACGGGAGCATCTGTGAGTTCCAGCTTGCCCACGCGGCCTTCAGCTCCTCGAACACGGCCGGCTGCTTCTTGCTGAGATTGCCGCGCTCCTGCGGATCGGCCACGACATCGAACAGGTATTCCGTGCCTTCCATGCGCAGATACTTGTAGTTCCCGCGGCGTGCAGCTGCCTGCGCGTGCGAACGATATCGCCAGAACAGGCTTCTCTCCTGCACGCGGTCCGGTTCTCGAAACGTGGACAACAGACTCATGCCGTCCGACGGCTTTGACGCATCCGGCGTGACGTTAGCCGCTTCGAGCAGCGTGGGCAGGAAGTCCATCGTCATTGCGGTTTGCTGAGTGACCGAGCGCGGGCGAATGCGGCCAGGCCAGCGTGCGATCAGCGGCACGCGGATGCCGCCCTCGAGCAGCTCCGCCTTCATGCCGTTGAACGGCCACGTTTTCGAGAAACGCTCGCCACCGTTGTCGGAGGTGAACACGACCAGCGTGTCGCGCGCCTTGCCGCTCTTCTCGAGTGCGGCGAGCACGCGCGCGATGTTCGAGTCCATCGATTCGATCATCGCGCGGTACGTCGCGATGGTGCCGCCGTCGTGATGCATGAAATCCGTGAGCGTCGCCGAGACGGCCTGATCTTTCGGGCCCTCCCACGGCCAATGGGGCGCGGTGAAATGCAGGCTGAGGAGAAACGGATCCGGAGCCGCCGCCATGCGCGTCACTTCGTCGGCCGCATGCTTGCCGAGGAGATCGGTCATGTATCCCACTTCGTCCACGCGCACGTCTCCGTCCCAGAGATCCGATTTCGCATCGGCCTCACGCCGCAACGTGTGCTTGAAGTAGTCCGTGCCGCCGCCGCGAACGCCCCAGAAATGCTGGTAGCCGACCTTCAGCGGGCTGAAGCGATCGGCCGATCCGAGGTGCCACTTGCCGACGAGCGAGGTCTGGTACCCGGCGGCGCGAAGCTGCGCCGGTAGCGTCGGCTCGCTGGACTCGATCCCCACGTCCGCAGCGCCGAGCGGCTCTTCCAGGCCGATTGGCAAGCGGTGCTGATACTGGCCCGTCATCAACGCGACGCGCGTCGGCGTGCACACGCAGCTGTTCGCGTACGCGTGCTCGAACTTCATTCCGCTGCGAGCGAGGGAGTCGATGGCCGGAGTCTTTACATCGTCGCGTCCATAGCAGCCGACGTCCGCCCAACCGAGGTCATCCGCAACGATGAGCAGAAAATTCGGGCGGCGTGTGCGCTGTGCGGCCCAGGCCGGCACAGTGGTCAAAGTGGAGGCCGCCGCGGCGGCGAGAAAATCGCGTCGTCTCATTTACAGGCTTCCGGAGCGCAAAGGTGCGCATTGTGACGTCGGCCGGGCGCGGCAGGAACCGATAACCGTTCTGCTTTCGGGCCTATAGCATCAGTCCGGCATTCGCAATGGTTGCATCGTCACGGCCTCAGCTCCGAGGACAGGTCGAAGTGCTCGAAGCGAGCACCGAGCCAGCGCACTCCGAGCCAGGCTTCGATGCCGAGCACTGCGCAAACCACAGCAGTAGCGAGGATGCCTGCCACCAGGAATCCGGCTACGAACTGCGCGATGAAGAACACGATGGAGGCCGCGATCGCGGCCGGGATGACGGCGAGCACTGTGATCAGCAACTGTCCCGTCATGAAGATGATCCGCTGGCCCATCACTTCGATCCCGCGTTCTGCCTGGTTGCCGGTAGATTGTGTCCATGCCGGGAAAATCACGGCTGCGGCATTCGGCACCAGGAGCTGAATCGCCACAAACGGCGGCGTGATCACTGCCAGAGCGAGCGCTACTTCGCCGCGTATGGCCGGCGTGAGCCATCGCAACTGGTCGGAGGGCAGAAGGAGGAAACACGCGAGCAGGCATAGCCAGATCAACACGCTGAGAATCGCCAGCGGCGTGAGCAACTCGCCCAGCAGGATCTGCCAACCCCGCAGCGGATAGGTCTTGAGGATGTCCGAGTTGCGCAGGTCCGAGCGCAGATCCTGCCGCGCCGTCAGAGGGCCGAACAGCAGGACGAACGCGGACAGCATGCCGAAACTCAGCAGGATCATGGTGCGCGGAAACTCCATCCCCGGTCGCAGGAGCCATTGCGAGCCGAACACGATGATCGCCGCCAGGATGAGCGCGACGCTCGGGCGGAAGAACGTGCTGGTCGAGAGAAGGTTCTTCCACAGGAAGGCGATCTCGGGCCGCCCGACTTCGCCGAGCTTGAATGGGGCGCGCTGCGCCTTGCGAACACCGGTCTGGCCGCGCCAGTCGCCGCTTTGCACGGCTCGCACACGAGCTGCCCGCTTTTCCGCCCTCGCGAGCGAGGCTTCCTCGAAGGACACTTCCGTGCGCACCACCCAGAAGTAGTGAGCGACGAGCACCGCCAAAGCGGGTCCCATCGCGAGCAGGAATTCGGTTGCGCTGTTCGCGAAGTACGGTCCCAGCAACCACCTGGGAATGGCCAGCAGCCAGAAGAGCGGGCCCGAGTGGGTTTGCTCGGCGACGTACGAGACGACCGTTCGAGCGTCGACGAGGTCGCTCCGCGCCGGAGGCTCGATGGCCAGCCACGTCCACACGGCGAGGCCCACGACGATGGCATAAATGAGCCCGATGGTGAGGACCTTCCGCGAAGGGCTCGTGAGGCTTTTGTTCAGCACCTTCGAGTAGAAGAAAGAGGTGGCGGTGACATGCAGGTTCAGCGTGGCGAGCACGATCCACCAGCCGATGGCGTGGAACCAGAGATTGCCGCCGAACGCCTGGCCACGGCCGAAGACCAGGGTGAGCACCAGCGAGGTGAAGACGACGCCGAGCTGCGCGCCGAGCAGCCGATAGTGAACGAGCATTCGCCGGTTCACGGGCGCGGGGAAAAGAAATGCGATTTCGGCTTCGCTGAATGCGAGCACCGCCCGGCGCGGGATCTGCCAATTCACGATGAGCACGATTACGAGCACCACCGCGCCGAGCTCCGCGAATAGCGGAAAGGCTTCCGCCGGTATATCCGGCGGCGTTCTGGCCCCTGTCGGGCCGGGGCCGCGCGGCGGTCCCTGCATCCGGCGCAGGAAGGTGAACCAGATCCAGGCCGCACCGACCAGCGCGCCCATGAGGTACTTCGGCTGCTTCAGCCGTTTCAGTCGCGACTTGATGCTGCCTGCCAGCGTGGTGGCGCGCAGGTACAGCAGGGCGCGCGCCATTGTCGCCAACGAGCTCACGATTCGGTGCCGCCCGTGGCGCGAATGAAGACGTCTTCGAGGCTCGCGTTGGCATCGCCGTCGCTGAATTGCGCGTGGACGTTGGCCATCGTGTCGTAGGCGATGCGTTCGCCTTTCTTGAGGATCAGCACGTGGGAGCACACTTCCTCGAGGAGGTGCAGCAGGTGCGAGCTCAGCACCACGGCGGCGCCTGCCTGGGCGCGGCGGATGATGGAGTCCTTCATGCGACGGATGCCCAGCGGGTCGAGGCCGGTCAGCGGTTCGTCGAAGATCATTACCGATGGCGCGTGGAGCAGGCCGCATGCGATGGCCAGCTTCTGTTTCATGCCGCGGGAAAGTTCTGCCGGGAGGTGATCGGCACGATCGGCGATTTCCAGCTCTTCGAGGAGCGGTTTGGCGAGCGCCTCGTGGTCCTTGACACCATACAACCTGGCTACGAAGGTCAGGTGCTGGCGGACGGTGAGATAGTCGAAGAGGCGCGGCTCGTCCGGGAAGAAGGCCAGTTGGCGCTTCGCCTGGATGGGGTCGGCGGCGAGGTCGTGGCCGCCGATGCGGATTGTTCCTTCCGTGGGTGGGATGATGCCGGCCATGACACGGAGGGTTGTGGTCTTGCCGGCGCCGTTCGGGCCGACGAGGCCGAGTACTTCGCCGGGGTTTACGCGGAAGGTGAGGTTGCGGACGGCTGTGAAATCGCCGAAGGCCTTGGTTAGCCCGGTTATTTCGATCATTTGTTTAGCATATGCGAAATACGCAGCGGTCCTGCAGAGCGAGCCGCGTCCAAAAGGATTTTCTTTTCAGGCGGGGCCTGCGGCCCCGCGCCCCTGCCAAGAGCGTTTCGATTTGCGGAGCCTGCGGCCGAACCCGCCGGAGCGGCTTAATTTGCGGGCTGGCGGCCGCGGGGCGACCTCGAGGGTCGCATTTTTTCAACGCCTTTCGCGGGCGCCGATCGGAATCGCGTGTCGACGGCGGTACCGGGCCGCGCAGGAACTGCGCTCTATGTTCCCGGCTGAAGCCAGCGGGTGGGGCTGCCGGCGCCTCGTCGACGCCGGCAGCAGGTCTACTTCAATTGCGCGGCTGATGGACCACGCGGAGGTAGGGAGTTACTGAGGTCCAGCCTTCGGGGAAGCGCTGGCGGGCTTCTTCATCCGATACGGCGGGAACGATGATCACGTCTTCGCCCTGCTTCCAGTTCACCGGGGTAGCGACTTTGTGTTTCGCGGTGAGCTGGCAGGAGTCGAGCAGGCGCAGGATCTCGTCGAAGTTGCGACCCGTGCTCATCGGGTACACCACCATCGCCTTCACGAGCTTGTCCGGCCCGATCAGGTACACGGTGCGCACCGTCTGATTGTTCGCAGCCGTGCGACCCTGACTCGTGTTGCCCGAGTCGGCGGGCAGCATGTCGAAGAGCTTCGCGACTGCGAGATCGTGATCGCCGATCAACGGATACTTCACATCGCCGCCGGTCGCAGACTTGATGTCACCGAGCCAGCGCTGATGATCGCTCACCGGGTCGACCGACAAACCGATGATCTTGCAATTGCGCTTCGCGAATTCCGACTCGAGCTTCGCGAGGTAGCCGAGCTCTGTCGTGCAGACGGGCGTGAAGTCCTTCGGATGCGAGAACATCAGACACCACGAGTCGCCCATCCATTCGTGGAAGCGGATGCGGCCCTGAGTCGTCTCTGCCTCGAAATCGGGGGTGCGTTCACCAATGCGAAGTGCCATGGTTTTCTCCTTCTATAGAAGTGCTGGATTCATGTTCGGAGGAGTCCGGGCCGGCGACTCTAGCACTCGTCAGCGTGCCGGACCATGACAGCCCGGACCACCCATCACGCCAAAGGCCTGCGTCATTGCACGAGGTCTTCGTTTCATCCCGCGACCGCGCACTTATGGCGCCAGCGCCTGCGGAAGCCTAATCTACGCGGGCAACGCCGCACTCGAGACGGCGCGATTCGGGGCCGACCATGCTCTTCGAACACGTTGCGACCGGCGGCTGCCAGTCCTATCTCATCGGTTGCGGCGACACCTGCGCCGCGGCGCTCATCGATCCGGAAATCAGTCAGGTAGACCGCTACCTGGCCCTCGCCGCGCGGGATGGCCTGCGCATCCACTACGTGATCGATACTCACACGCACGCGGACCACTTCTCGGCCACGCAGCAGGTCGGGCATCGTTTGGGTGTCCCGATAGCGATGCACCTGGCCAGCCCGGCTCCTTTCGTCGAGATGCGCCTGGGCGACGGTGAGTGTCTCGTGCTCGGTCGCATGCGCATTCACGTACACCACACGCCAGGCCATACGCGCGACTCCATGTGCCTGCTCGTCGAGGACCGCGTGTTCACGGGCGACACGCTCCTCATCGGAGCCACGGGTCGTACCGACCTGCCAACCGGCGACCCGGAAGCCTTGCACGACAGTCTCTTCAACAAGCTGCTGAAGTTCGATCCCGCGCTGAAGGTCTTTCCGGCGCATGACTACAAGGGACGCGGCTCCTCGACGATCGAGCAGGAGCTCGCCACGAATCCACGGCTTCAGAAGCGCGGGCGCGCCGAGTTCGTCGAGATGATGCGCAGCCTGAATCTTTCCATGCCGACGCACATCACGGAGGCGCTGCGCACGAACATGACGGGCGGCAAGACCGTCGCGCAGCTCCTCGCCGATGCTGCTGCCGTCGTGCCATTCATGTCGCTCGCAAATCTCAAGGCGCTCACCGATTCCGGCAATACCGAGCTCATCGTGCTCGACGTGCGCGAACGTGATGCTTACGAAAGCGGCCACGTGCCCGGCGCACGTCTGCTGCCGCGTGGCCAGCTCGAGTTGCGAGTCAACGATGAATTACCCGACCCAACGTGCCGCATCCTCACCGTGTGCGAGTTCGGGCGCGTGTCGACACTCGCAGCCGCGACGCTCCGCGAGCTGGGGTTCCGGCACGTCGTCGCACTCGATGGCGGCATGAAAGCCTGGCGAGACGCGGGCTATCCCCTCGTATCAGGCAAGCAACCGCTGTAGGCATCGAGGATGATACTTGCAACAGGAACGGAAATTGCGACCACGCCGGCATGGCGGCGGCTGTTCGCCGCTAACGATGCAGGCAGGTCATGGCGATCCACACTGTTGACGGCGATCCATGCGGGGTGCCGATAACGGTACATGGCAGCGTCCAGTTGCTTCCGTTCGTTACCGCGCTGACGACCAGCGGCTTCGACATCCGCTTCGATCGCGAGACGGGTTCTCTCATGGTACGGGAGGCTCCCTCGGGCAGAGCCATCAAGAAAAGGATGCGACGCGCCGGTAAGGGACGCCGCACGCCGGCCAGGGGCACAGCGATCTAGACTCTTCTCGTCGCGGCTCGTGCAACCTCCTGCGGCAGACGGCAGAATGCGGCCTGCCCGAGAGGTCGGTTGACCGGTGAAATCCATGCGCGATATGTCCTCGCACGAGCGCTTCCCAGCCACGCGCTGGTCGGCGATTCGCGCGAGCGCGGAGCTCGGCGCCGGCACGCGCAAGCAGGGCTTCTCGCGAGTGGCCGGTGCGTACTGGCGCCCCATCTATGTGTATCTCCGCCTGCGTCACCACTGCAGCGATGCAGACGCGCACGACGTCACGCAGGGCTTCTTCGCGCAGTGCTGGGAGCGGAACACGCTCTCCTCGTTCGACCCGGCACGTGGGCGTTTCCGGACGTTCGTGCGGACATGCGTGGACCGTTACGTCGTCGATCAGCATCGCAGCGACTACGCGCTGAAGCGCGGGGGCGAATGGGACCACGTGCCCATCGACATGGCGCAACTGGAGCGCGATACCGCGTTGATCGATCCGGCGCTCAGCTCCGATCCGGAGCGGCTGTTCGAGGCGGAATGGGTGCGGAGTCTGCTCCTTCAGGCGCTGGCGGACCTCCGCCAGTCATATGCCTCGCAATCACGCGACCTGGATCTCGATCTCTTCGACGAGTACGAGCTGGCACGCGCGGAGAGGCCGAGCTACGCGGAGTTGGCCATCCACTATCGCGTGCCGGTGACCACCGTGACCAATCGGCTCGCCGCAGTCCGACGCGCGCTCCGCACTCGCCTCGCGGAGAACCTGCGCGAGCTGACCGCCACTGAAGAAGAATATCGGGACGAGTCGTATCGCATATTCGGAGTGCACCCGAAGTGAGCGCCGCAGGAACACTTCAGCTCACAGGGCAGCTGCTGGATCGCCTGCAGGAATCGTTGCGCGTGCCGCGCGTGCTGGCTGGGCGATATCACATTCTCAAGGCGCTCGGGCGCGGTGGCATGGGCGTCGTGTATCTGGCGGAGGACTCACGTCTTCAACGCAAGATCGCGGTGAAGGTCATCGACCCTGCACTCGCCTCGACGGAGCTCGAAGCGCGGCTCGAGCGTGAGGCGCGGCTCCTGGCGCGCCTGAGCCATCCCGGCATCGTGCCGATCTACGACTTGGGGCGGCAGGACGAGCTGACCTTGTTCTACGTGATGAAGCACGTGGATGGGGAGACGCTCGAACGCTGGCTGCCCTTGCATACGTCGCGCGCCGAACGCTTGCGGCTGTTCCAGAAGCTCTGCGATCCGGTGTTCTTCGCTCACGCGCAAGGCATTGCACATCGGGACCTGAAGCCGGCGAACGTTATGATCGGCGCGTTCGGCGAAGTGCTCGTGATGGATTGGGGGCTGGCCCGGACACTCGACGGGCAGGTGGAAGCGGATGAGGTCGGCACGCCTGGCTATCGGGACCTCACGCGGCGTACTCACGATGTGGTCAGATCGGACCGCGGCGACGGGCCCACCGCTGCGGCGGGGCTCATCGCGGCCGACGTTTTCTCGCTGGGCGCGATTCTTTTCTTTCTGCTCACCGGGCAACACCCGAAGCCATCCGAGGAACCGCTGGACCCGCGGCGTATCGATCGCACGATCGACCCGCGCCTCAACGCGATCTGTGCCCGCGCCACGCACCCGGTGCAAGCTGAGCGCTATGGGTCCGTGCGCGAGCTGGAGGCGGATGTGTTGCGGCACCTCGATGGCGAATCCGTCCTCGCCTATCGGGAGCGCTGGTACGAAACCGCGGGTCGCTGGATAAAGCGCCATCAGTTGTGGCTGTCGCTCATCGTCATGTACCTGCTCATGCGGGTGATCGTTGCGCTGGTCCGTTAAAGAGCCTGGTTAAAGAAAAAGGCTCGAATTACGAATAGAAGAGTGAAGCCGCTGGAATCGACCGGCGGCCAATAACAAAGACGGGGGTTCTATGTCGAAAGCCGTGCTGGGGCTGGTTGTAGGGGCCGTGCTGGGATGTCTGGATGGGCTCACGGCCTGGTTCACACCGGAAGTGCGGGATCAGATTCTCTCCATCGTCATCGGGTCCACGTTCAAGGGGTTACTGACGGGGCTGGCTGCGGGGTGGGCGGCCAGGAAGTGGAATTCGATGCTGGTGGCGGTGCTGGTGGGGCTCGCGGTTGGGTTGGTGTTGAGTTATGCCGTGGCGGCCATGCCGGGCAATCACTATTACCTGCAGATCGTGTTGCCGGGGGCGATTCTGGGGTTGATCGTGGGGTTTGCCGCGCAGAAGTGGGGGAAGTTGCCCGCACGGGCGGCGTGAGCTGAAGAACTAATATTCTCCATCACGTGTCCGGTTTTGCAGATCGGGAGATCGCCCCATATTGGTCGCGGGGGCGACTCTCCCGACGCGGGGGTGCGGGCAAAAGCAGATAATCAGGCGATGCGCCTGCTCGAACGCGACAAGCAACTGGACGATCTGGGACGACGGCTGGAGGAAGTGCGGGCAGGCGCCGGGAAAGTTGTACTACTCGCGGGCGAAGCCGGTGTGGGCAAGAGCTCGCTGGTCGAAGCGTTCGTGCACCGTCACCGCGACGGCACCAAGGCATTCTGGGGAACCTGCGATGCGCTGAGCACGCCGCGCGCGCTCGGCCCAATTCACGACATCGCTGCGCAGCTCCCGGGCACCCCCTCCCCTTCGCGCGACGACGGCGCCTCGCGCGACGTGCTCTTCAAGCATCTGCTGGAAGAGCTTTCGCGCCCGGGCCGCGCATGCATCGTCGTCGTCGAAGATCTGCATTGGGCAGACGAAGCGACGCTCGACTTTCTCGGTTATCTCGCGCGCCGCATCCAGCGCACGCGTTGCCTCGTGATCGCGACGTATCGCGACGACGAGCTGGGAGCCGCACATCCTGTGCGCGCGGCCGTGGGCGAGCTCACGGGTCATCACGTCACGCGCATTCGATTGACACCGCTTTCCCCAGCCGCGTGCGGTGAGCTTGCGAAAGGCACGGGTCGCGATCCCGCACTCGTCTACGACATCACCGGCGGCAATCCATTCTTCGTACGTGAGATTCTTGCGAGCCCCGGGGACAAGGTGCCGGAGTCCGTGCGCGACGCCATCGTTGCGCGACTCGGGCGATGCTCCGCTGGAGCGCGCGAAGTCGCGGAGCTCGTCTCGCTCGCTCCGGGAAAGATGGACTCGTGGCTCGTCGCCGCGGTGTTGGGTGACGTTCAACCTGCCATCGACGAGTGCGTCGACCGCGGCTTGTTTCAGCCTCACGGCGACACATGTGCCTTCCGTCATGAGCTGGCGCGCCTCGCAGTGAGCAGCACGCTGCCTCAAGGCCGCGCGAGCACGTGGCACAGCCGCTTGCTGCACGCTCTCGCAGAACGTGGCGCCGACAAGGCAGACCTCGTGCATCACGCCGCGCTGGCGGGCGATGCGACCGCGGTCCTGCGTTACGCACCGCTTGCAGGCAAGGAAGCTTCGCGGCTCGGATCTCACCACGAAGCGGCGAGACATTTCGAAACGGCATTGAGGTACTGCGGCGGGCTTAAAACCGCCGATAAGGCAGAGATCTACGAGCAACATGCGAAGGAATGCCTGCTCGGTAATCAGATTGCGCTCACCCTGGCGTCCGCCACGCGCGCTCTCGCTTTGTGGCGTGACCTCGGAGACGTCACCGCAGAGGCACGCACCCTGCACCTCATCTCTCGCGCGCAGTGGCAGCGTGGTAACAAGACGCTGGCCGACCAGACCGTCGCAGATGTCATTGCCTTGCTCGAGAGACAAACGCCGGGCGCCACGCTCGGCATGCTGTACAGCGCGCGTTCGCAGCTCGCCATGCTTTCGGGTCGCCAGGCCGAGGCTGTCGAGTTCGGTGAGCGCGCGCTCGAGCTGGCCCGGCAGTTCGCCGATCGAGGCACTGAAGCGCATGCGCTGAACAACATCGGTGTGACACTGTTCCCGAGCAAGCCGGAAGAAGCGCTGGAGCTCCTGGAGCGCAGTCTCGCCATCGCGCGGGAGAACGGCGAGCACGACTCCGCCGCGCGCGCCTATTCCAATCTGTTCACGTGCTCCGTCGTGCGCCACGACTTGCAGCGCGCCGAACGTATCCTCACCGAGGGTCTCGCCTATTGCGAGGAGCACCAGGTACGCAATCACTTCGTCTACATGCGTGCGTATTCGACGCGCTTCGAGCTGGAGCGAGGTAACTGGGAAGAAGCCGCAAGCATCGCGACGTCACTCCTGCAGAGCGCCGCGCCCACCGAGGTTCAGCAGATTCCCACGTTGGTTTCGCTGGCCCTGGTTCGTGCAAGGCGCGGCGATCCGGGCGTGGATGAGCTTCTGGACCGCGCGCTCGCGCTCGCGTTGCCGACGGGCGAGCTGCAACGCATTGGCCGCGCCACTGCAGCCCGCGCGGAATATGCGTGGTACCGCGGAGATTTGGAGCGCGTCGCGCGCGAAGCGCAGATTGGATTGCGGCATGCGGAAGGCCACAACGATCCGTGGATCAAGGGCGAGCTCACATTCTGGTATTCGCGGGCTCAGCCAGACACGCAGATTCCGCACGACATCGCTCCCGCCTTTCGCTACATGATGGGCGGCGACTGGCGAGGTGCCGCGCGCGAGTGGTGCAATCACGGCATGCCTTACCACCGCGCACTGGCGCTTGCGCAAGGTCCGGAAGAGGCCCTCAGAGAAGCGCTGCCGATCGCTGAAGGAATGGGAGCTGCACCGCTCGCCGGCATCGTGCGCAGGCGGCTGCGCGATCTGGGCGCGCGAAATGTTCCGCGTGGTCCGCGAGCGTCAACAGCGCGAAATCCTGCCGGCCTCACCGCGAGAGAGATGGAGGTGCTCGCGTTGCTCGCCGAGGGCCGCACGAACTCACAGCTCGCGCGGCGCCTTCATCTTTCACCGAAGACCGTTGGGCACCACGTCTCCGCCATTCTCGAAAAACTCGGCGTGGAAACACGCGCCGAAGCCGTGGCGAACGCCTTCACGATGGGCATCGTGCGCGTGCAGGAACGTCGCGATAACTAGCCCGCGTTATCGCGGGTGCAGCCAGCCCGGCAGGAACGAGTACGGATCGACTTTGAGGTTCCGGTCGTAGGAGACATCGTTTTTCTGGAGCAGCTCCTGCAATCGGCCCTGCTTGTACGCGTCGAACACATCCGTGCAGCCGCCGAGAAACTCCCCGCCGACGAAGATCTGCGGAATTGTGCTGAACGATGTGCGCGCCGTGAGGGCTGCGCGAATCTTTCCGCCGCGGTTCTCTTTCTGGTATTCGACCGAGTCGAGGTCCACTGAGCGATACGCGATGCCGTGTCTCGCGAACATGCGACGCACGGACCAGCAGAACTCGCACCACTCGAGCGCAAACATGGTCACGGGCTGTTCCCGGTCGTTGATCACCTTGTCCACGAATGCGACGGCATCCGCTGAAACTGGCACAGGCTCCACGTTTGCCGGCTGCGGTGGCGGCGCCGGCGGAGGAGAGTCGAAGCGGAAGTTCGGCGTCGAGCGCGCGACTTCGATTTCCTCTGCAGTCATCTCCGCAGGAATTTCCGCGAACAACGGAGTGCTCAGATACCGCTCGCCGGTGTCCGGCAGCATGCACAACACCGTGGATCCTTCCGGCGCCTCCGCGCACACCTGCAGCGCGCCCGCGAGCGTGGCGCCAGCAGTGATCCCAACGAAAATGCCTTCCTTGCGCGCCAGATCGCGCGACAGTCTCATTGCGTCCGCGCCGTTGATCGGCATCACCCGATCGATCAGCTTCTGCGCAACCGAATCCTCGGTGAGCTTCGGAATGAAATCCGGAGCCCAGCCCTGCATCACGTGCGGGCGGAAGTTTGGATGGCTGCCCAACGGCGAGCCGTCCGCCGCGCGCGGCTGCGCTATGCCGCTACCAAGGGTCTGTGAGTTGTCCGGCTCGCAAACGATCACTTTCGTGTGCGGGCTTTCCTTGCGCAGAACGCGGGCCACGCCCTTCAGCGTGCCACCCGTGCCGAAACCAGTGACGAAATAGTCGAGCCGCTCGCCCTTGAACGCCTCGAGAATCTCCGGCGCTGTCGTGCGCGAGTGCATGTCTGCATTGGCTTCGTTCTCGAACTGCCGGCACAGGAACCAGCCGTGCGTCTCCGCCAGCTCGGTCGCTTTACCGAGCATGCCGCTGCCCTTCAGCGCCGCCGGTGTCAGCACTACTTTCGCACCGAGGAAGCGCATGAGCTTGCGCCGCTCGACGCTGAAGTTCTCCGCCATGACGACGACGAGGGGATAGCCCTTCGCCGCACACACCATCGCCAGCCCGATGCCGGTGTTGCCGCTCGTGGCTTCGATCACCGTCTGCCCGGGCTTCAGTTTCCCGGAACGCTCCGCGTCTTCAATGATTCCGAGCGCCAGGCGGTCCTTCACGGACCCCATGGGATTGAACGCCTCGATTTTGGCGTACAGCCGGACGTGCGACGGCGCGAGCTTGTTGATGCGCACCACCGGCGTGCGGCCGACGGTGCCGAGAATGCTTTCGAACCTGGCGTTCATGGGGTGACCTCGATGCGGGGCAGAGATGCTACTCCGACTTCTGCCGTGCGCGAAATGCCGCGACCTTCGCGCGATTCCCGCACGTGGCCATACTGCACCACCGGCGATGGTGCGACTTCGTTCGGTCGTAAAACCACAAGGTGCAGTCCGTGCTCTCGCATTTGCGGACCAGCTCGAAGTCGCCTTCCACGAGCAGCCGCGCAATGGCTTCGGCGAGCGGCACGAGCGCGCCCTCCGGCCCGCCTTCGCGCCGGTGCTGCTGGATCCTGGGGGGCTGGCCCTTTTTCCAGACCAGCTCCTGGTACACGTTGCCCAGGGCGAGCACGCGATTCAATTCAGATGTGTCCGCTGCGGATCCCGCTTTTCGTCTCTCGACGAGTTTGCGGGCACCGGCGCGCAGCTCGAGCGCCGCGGTCAGCAAGGCGCCGCGCCGGCCACTCGGAGGCGCTTCGACCTCTGCGATCAGACCGCCGCGTGTCAGCCATTCCAGCACCTGCTGATCGGAAGTCAGGCATTCGTGTCGGTCCTCCGGCGGCCCGTACTCCGTGTTCAGGAAATCGAGCGCGACGTCGTCCGCAACGAATAGCGGGGCGGCGGGCGCGGCACTGGCAACCATGAAAATTTCCTCATCAAACAAGGCGGCTGATTGTAACCGTATAAATAAATCTTGACTAGTTACAGTGACAGTGACTAACCTGAAAACGTGTGATTCACAGGTTACAACAAACAGGAGCCATTCCCATGTCACTGCGTCGATTGTTTCTCCCCCTCCTCGTCCTGCTCGGCACAGCCGTGCATGCGAGCCCATCAACCGCCGTCCGCTATCGCACCGTCGAAGTGCAGGGCCTCAATGTTTTCTATCGGGAAGCAGGTCCGGCGAATGCGCCGGTCGTTCTGCTGTTACACGGCTTCCCCACGTCGTCCCACATGTATCGCGATCTGATTCCGCTGCTGGCCGATCGCTATCACGTCGTCGCGCCGGACCTGCCCGGCTTCGGCTTCTCGGACGCGCCACCTCGCGACCGCTACCGCTACACCTTCGACAATCTGGCGAGCACCATCGACGCCTTCACGGAGAAGCTCCGTCTCGAGCGCTATGCCATCCAGGTGTTCGACTACGGTGCGCCGGTGGGCTTTCGACTCGCGCTTGCGCATCCCGAACGCGTGACGGCGATCGTCACGCAGAATGGCAATGCGTATGAGGAAGGGCTGAGCAAGGAGTGGAATCCGATCCAGCGGTACTGGCAGCAACCGAACGAGGCTAACCGCGCGGCGCTCCGTGAGTTCCTGACTCCAGAAGGCACGAAGTTCCAGTACACGCACGGCGCGCCGGCCGATCGCTCGATCGCGCCCGAGTCGTACGCGCTCGACTCCGCACTGCTCGCGCGGCCGGGGAACGATGAGATTCAGCTGGATCTGTTTCTCGACTACGCCAGCAACGTGAAGCTCTATCCGCAGTTCCAGGCGTATTTCCGCAAGCACCATCCGCCGCTGCTGGCTGTGTGGGGCAAGAACGATCCGTTCTTCCTGCCACCGGGTGCGAAGGCCTTCCAACGCGACAACCCGAACGCAGAAGTACACCTGTTCGACGCAGGGCACTTCGCGCTGGAAACACATGTGCAGGAGATCGGCACGGAAATCCGGCACTTTCTCGCGAAGGCAGTGCCGTCAAAGTCGTGACCTGCGACGAGCGGATTCAGGTCCCTCGGAGCGTGTCGAGCTCCGCAGGAGGCTCGTTCTGCAGTCCCCGCTCGCCGGCGCGTTCAACGTCGGCGGGCGGGCGCCTTCCCGAGCTCGCCAGCATCGAGGGATGCATGCTCATCGCCGTAGGTCGGGTATGCGCCTTGGCATACTGGGACGGCAACAGTTTCGTGTATCTCCGGAACATCCGCGCGAAGTACGACGAATCATTGAACCCGGCGGCGCAGCCCACTTCCGTCACGGATGCGCTCTTCTGCTCGAGCAGCCTGCACGCCTCCGCAATCCGGAACCTCACGAGATACTCTTTGAACGTCATGCCGAACGCTGCATGGAACAGGCGGCTGAACTGGAATCGCGTCATCCCGCAAACGCGGGCCACGTCGGTTGCCGACACGCGCGTAGTGAAATGTTGCTCGACGAAGCTGAGCGCAGGCTGCAATACGAGCTGCGGATCGTCGCGTCCCGCCGGAACGCCGCGCGGCACCGTGGGTTCGTTCAGATAGATCGATCGGCCGCTGCGTCGGTCTGTCGGCAGTATCTTCGCAATGGCCTGCAGGTTCTCCTGCCACTCCGTCGTCGCAATCGGCTTCACCAGGTAGTTCCACACCGGTACGCGGAAGGCCCACACGGCCAGCGCCTCGGAATGCTCGATCGTCAGGATGAGCACTGGCAGGCTCACGTGCGCGCGCTTGATCGACTGCATCGTCGCGAGCCGCGACCGATCCGGGTAGTCGAAATCGAAGCACAAAACTTTGGGTCGCGTACGCGCGATCTCCTTCGCCGCCTGGTCGAGCCGCGCGCTCAAAACTACCTCGAAACGCTCCATGGCCTGCCGGCGCAGGTCCGGTGGCTCGGCACGCGAGGTGCAGTCGAACCAGAGCATGAGGGGGTGGGACATAACGAAGCTACGTAGTTTCCACGATCACGTATGTGCCTAATTCGATACGGTAACGCGCTGTAGCGCCCCACCAGCGCGCAATTCGCACAAGCGGGACATGCGTCTCGATATTGCGGCTGCGAACATTGCGCGAAATCACAAACGCACCGGGCGCGCAAAGTTCTTCTGTCCTCGGCGCACGACACTCCTATCGCCGCCGGTCTCTCCCCCGCACATTGGCTGCACCTGATCCGATACGTCGGGGCGGGTTGAGTATCGATAAGACCAAAACAATCAGATCAGACCAAGGAATCGAAGAATGAAGACCATCGTTGCATTCATGCGGGACGAAGAAGGCCTGACCACCGTCGAGTACGCCATTGCCGGCGGCCTCGTCGGCGCGGCTGTCATCGCCGCGTTCACCAACCTGGGCACCGAAGTGGGCCGCATCATTGGCGGCATCGTGACGGCGCTCAAGACGATCGTGACTGCGTAAGGAAACGATCGGGGGCGGCGGGACATTTCGCCGCCGCTCTCCTTTCCACTCTGCGCATGCAATTCGCCCTCACCCTCGCGCTGCTGACCGTCCTCGCGATCGCGATTCGCACGGACATACTGGCGCATCGGATTCCAAACGCGCTCACGGGCATCGGCGCGTGCGCAGGCCTGCTGCTCCAGACTCTGCACGCAGGCACACCTGCACTTCTGCTTTCACTGGGCGGCATCGCAGCCGGCGTCGGCGTGATGCTTCCTTTCTATCTGCTCCGGGGCATGGGAGCAGGAGACGTCAAGCTCATGGGAACCGTAGGCAGCTTCGTTGGCCCGCAGGCAGTGCTGCTCGCGGGTGGCGCCACACTGGTCGTCGGCGCGGTGATCGGCATCGGCGTCGTCGCCGGGCATTTTCTCTCTCGCAGATCGGCGATTCCCGAGCTGCAGACCGTCACCTCTCCCAGCATCCGTAAAGAAAAGTTTCCGTACGCGGTGGCGATCGCGGGTGGAACGCTCGTCAGCCTCACTCACTTCGGACAGCTCGCCGCGCTCACAGGAGTGTTCTACCGATGAACGCCTCGCTGACCACTACATCGGCGCCCGTCGACGTGGCATCTCAGCGAGCGATGCAGCTCGCCCCGCGCCCCGTCACGCTCGCGCAGACCGGCCTCACGATGACGTTCCTTGCGGACCTGGTGAGCAAGCACCTCGCGATCGCCGGCGTTCTGAGCCTGAGCCAGATCATCGAGCGGCTGGCGATAGCCGGCCCGATCCTCGACCAGATCCTGCAAATGATGCGCAAGGAAGGCCGCGTTGAAGTGCGTGCACGCCTCAGCAGCGACCCGGACCTGCGCTTCGGTCTCACGGAGCGCGGCCGCACTGAAGCGCTCGATGCGCTGATGCGCGGTGGTTACGTCGGCCCGGCGCCCGTCCCCGTTTCGGATTACGCGGCAGTCGTGCGCCGTCAGTCCGTGCACGGCGCCCAGGTGACGCGCACGGTCATGCACAGCGCGTTCAAGAACGTGGTCATCGAACCTGCGATGCTCGACCAGCTCGGTCCCGCGCTGAACTCGGGCCGCGCAATCTTCATCTACGGTGCGGCCGGCACGGGCAAGACCTTCATCGCCAGACGCCTGGCGAATGCGTTGCCCGGCCTCGTGCTCGTGCCCCATGCAGTCGCCGTGAATGAAACGGTGGTCCGCATGTACGACCCGCTCTCGCACCTCGAGATCGAGCCGCTCGCGTCCGCTTCGAAAGTCATGCTCGACCATGGCCACGACCCGCGCTACGTGTTGTGCGAGCGCCCGGTGATCGTGAGCGGCGGCGAGCTCAATGCCGAAATGCTCGAGGTGCATTTCAACGCCACGACGCGCGAGTACAACGCGCCTCTGCAGATGAAGGCGAACAACGGACTGCTGCTGATCGACGATCTCGGTCGCCAGCGCATCGAGCCGCAGACGCTGTTCAATCGCTGGATCGTGCCGATGGAAGAGAAGCGCGACTACCTCACTGCGGGCAGCGGCCAGCACTTCACGATCCCGTTCGATCTCGTGCTCGTGTTCTCGACGAACCTGGATCCCGTCGAGCTCGCCGATGACGCCTTCCTCCGCCGCATCGGCTCGAAGATCTGCTTCAGGCCGGTGTCAGCCGAGCAGTACCGGAAGATCTGGCGCGACGTGTGCGCGGAGCGCGGCGTCTTCTACGAGGCCGAGGCAATCGAGTACTTGATCCATGAGCTGCACGGCAAGCGGGACAAACCCATGCTGCCGTGTCATCCGCGCGACCTGCTCGGCATGTCGCTCGATCTCACGAGTTACGCAGGCGACGCACCGGAAATCACGGCGCAGTCGCTGCAATGGGCCTGGGACAACTATTTCGTCGAGGAGAAACAATAATGATCGGACGACGGGGCCCCACGCTGATCGTACTGTCGCTGCTATTGGCGACGGGCGCGGCCTGGGTTGCGAACCAATGGGTGCAGGCACGGACGGCAAGTCCGGCTGCCATGCGCACCGCCACGACGACCGTCGTGGTTGCGGCGATGGATCTGCCGTTCGGCACGAAGGTCGAAGCGCGCCATCTCGGTACCATCGAGATGCTCCGCGGGAGCGAGCCGGCCGGCGCATATCACGCACTCAAGGACGTGGAAGGCAAAGTTGCGCGCGCAGCGCTCCTGCGCGGTGAGATCCTGCTCGATGGTCGCTTCGCGGACCAGGGCAATGGCAGCACGCTCGCTGCCGTCGTCGAGCAGAACATGCGCGCAGTCACCGTGCGTGTGGACGACGTCGTCGGCGTCGCCGGGTTCCTTCTTCCTGGCAACCGCGTGGACGTGCTGGGTTCGCGCGACCTCACTAGCCAGGAAGCGCAGACCGAAACCATCCTGCAGAACGTGCGCGTGCTCGCCGTGGACCAGACGGCTGCAACGGAGAAGAACGAACCGGTCGTCGTGCGCGCGGTGACGCTCGAAGTCACGCCCGCACAGGCCGAGACGCTCGTGAAATGGAAGGAGCAGGGTTCCATCCAGCTCACGCTGCGCAATCCGCTCGACGAGGCCGTGGAAGTGCGCGCGGCAAAGGTCGTCGAGGAGCCGAAGCCCACGCCCAAACTGATCCCGAAGGCGCCGACCGTGACGGTCATCCGCGGCACGGAAGTCGCCAATCTGAAGACCACTTTCTAGCTCGAGGCACAACAAGAACATGAACAATAAACCTCTCCGCGCGTGGCTCCTCGGAACGGCGCTCGCGCTCCTGGCGGGCTCGTTGCAGACACCCGCGATTGCGGCCGACGGCGACGACACGACGGGGCCGCAACGCCTGACGACGGGCGCGACGCTCGACATGTCGGTGCTGCTCTTCAAGTCGCGCATCGTGTCGCTCGCTGCACCGGTTGGGCGCGCGTCCGTTGGTAACCCGGACATCGCCGACATCGTCGTCATCCGTCCCACGGAAATCTACGTGCTGGGCAAGGACATCGGCACGACCAACGTGTTCCTCTGGGATCGCGACAACAACTCGCTCGGCTCCCTGAACATAGAAGTCACGCACGACCTCAGCAGCCTGAAGTCCAAGCTCCATCAGCTGCTGCCCGACCAGAACATCGCCGTGCATTCCGCGCAGCGCTCGGTCGTGCTGACTGGCAGCGTTCCGGATGCAGTGACGATGAGTGCAGCGGTGCGACTCGCCGAGGGCTATCTCGCACAGGTGCAGACCGCGAAGAAGGCGGAGCAGTTCGAGCAGGATTCGCAGTCCAAGCGCGAAGACAAGGCCGTCGGGCAGGTGATCAACCTGCTGCAGATCGGCGGCGCGCAGCAGGTGATGCTCGAAGTGAAGGTCGCGGAGATCGCGCGCACGGAAGTGAAGCGCCTGCAGGCGCGGTTCAATTCGGCCGGCAAGGGCAGCCCCTGGAGCGGCGGCGGCGTCAACGGCGGCGCCACGTTCCCGGACCTGATCTTCGAGCCGGAGCATGTCCGCATTCCCGCGCTGGACGGGATCGCACCGGCCGGTCCGGTCATCGACGAGTTCGCGCCGACGGACATGGTGATCGAGAACCAGGGCCTGTTCGCGAGCTACCTGAGCAAGAACTTCATTTTCAACATGGCGATCGACGCGGCCAAGCAAAAGGGCCTCGCCAAGATTCTCGCCGAGCCGACGCTCACCACGCTCACCGGTCAGGAAGCGAAGTTCCTCTCGGGCGGTGAGTTCCCGATTCCGGTGCCGAATGGCCTCAACGGCATCACGATCGAGTTCAAGGAATTCGGCGTCGGTCTGAAGTTCCTGCCCGTGGTGCTCAACAGCGGGCACATCAACCTGCGCATCAACGTGAGCGTGAGCGAGCTGTCCGATTGCAGCAGCGTCTCGCTCCAGAGCACTTCGACCACGCGCACGTTCTTCGTGCCGTGCCTCGAGAAGCGCGACGCGAGCGGCACGATCGAGCTCGGGGACGGCCAGACGATGGGCCTCGCCGGCCTGATCAACGACAACCTGCGCGAAGTCGTCACGAAATTCCCGGGCCTCGGCTCCATGCCGGTGCTCGGTGCGCTCTTCCGCAGCCAGCAGTTCCGCAAGGGCGAAACCGAGCTGGTCATTCTCGTCACGCCGCGGCTCGCCAAGCCGCTGCCGGCCGGGCGCCCGCGCCTGCCGACCGACAGCTTCGTCGAGCCGACGGACTCCGAGTTCTACTGGCTCGGCAAGTCCGAGGGCAAGGCGCGCGGCGCGGCGGCCTCGCCCACCGAAGGTCACCAGGTCCAGTGAAAGAACAATACGAAGAGGACAGATCCATGAAGCGAATCATCATCGTTGCAGCGCTTGCCGCTCTCAGCGCGGGTTGCGAGACCGAGAAGACCCGGATGGAGTCGGAATACGGTCGCGCCGTGCGCGAAATGATCAATGCGCAGGTGGCGGATCCGCGCACGATCACCAGCCCCAGCTCCGCTCCCGTGACCGGCGCGGATCCGGACATGGTGAACGCCGCCGTGAACGCGTTGCGAGGCGAGGTTTCCCAGCCCGCAGACGTGAAGCGCGACATCGTCGTCAACGTTGGCGGCAAGTGACATGAAGCCGTCACGCGACCGCCAGCGCGGCGCGGCGCTGGTGCTGGTTCTAATCGGCCTGCTGGCGATCCTCGCAATGGTGGGGCTCGCGACGGACATGGGGCACGTCGCGCTCAACAAGTCGCGGCTGCAGAACACCGTGGACGCCGCCGCGCTCGCGGCGGCCAAGGTGCTCGACCAGACGAGCGGGTCCGAGACGGAAGCGACCACGGCTGCGCTCAGCGTGTTCGGCATCAACGCCGATGCCCATCCCGAGCTCAAGCAGGTGATGGGCAACGGGCTGAAGATCACGCTGCAGTACTCGAACACGCTCAAGCCGTTTGCGCCGGGCACTACGCCGGCGTTCTACGTGCGTGTGGTCGCGACCGACTTCTCGATGTGGACGGGCTTCACCTCGCTCGTGGGCATGAGTGACACGAGGACTGCAGCGAGCGCCGTTGCAGGACCCAGCACTTCGATCGGCGCGGAGACGGAGGTGTGCAATCTCGCGCCCATGGTCGTGTGCGGAAATCCGGCAGCGTCGGCGCCGTCGTATGGCTACCAGGTCGGCGCGCTGAACGTGCTCAAGCTCGCGAGCGGCAACAACCCAGGTCCGATCGGCCCTGGCAATTTCCAGCTCATCCGGCTGAACGGCAACGGCGGCTCGGTGATACGCGAGAACATGGCCGGCAGTTACGACGCGTGCGTCGATGGCTCCGGTGAGGTCGAGACGCAGACCGGTAACCTCGTGGGTCCCGTCACGCAGGGGCTCAACACGCGCTTCGGCGAATACCAGGGAGGAGGCGTCAATTCGAGCGACTATCCGCCGGATGCCGTGGTCACCGAGCCGAGCCCGAAGCTCACCTACGATTCCAACACCGGCAACATCTCGCAGGGAAGCAACGTCGTTACGCAAGCGTCGCAGGTCACCTTCAATCACGCGGCATACGATCAGCGCCTGAAGTCCGGCAGCTACGACTATCAGCCCTCTCCGAACGGCATCGGCGCGCCCGGCCGCCGCATTCTCACGGTGCCGATCGCGGACTGCACCGGGTCCAACACCGGCAATTCGGATCTGCCCGTGCTCGGCTTCGGGTGCTATTTCCTGCTTCAGAAAGCGGAACAGCAGGGCACGGAGAACTACGTCTACGGTGAGTTCGTCAAGGGATGCATCGGTGAGGGCAATCCCGGACCGACGCCGAGCGACACGTTCGGCCCCTATCGCATCCAGCTCTACGACGACGTCGGGAGCGGCGATTCATGATCATCCGTCCCCCCCGCATCGGCCGCATGCGCGGCGTGGCGACCGTGGAAGCGGCCGTCGCTCTGCCGGTCCTGCTGTTCCTGATGCTCGCGAGCGTCGAGCTGAGCCGCGCGTTCGTGCAATACACCGTACTCGCGGATGCTGTGCGCAATGGTGCCCGCCACGTCGCCGCGCGGGCGCTGCTGGGGACCACGCAGAAGATCAATATCACCACCCAGCTCCAGACCGAAGCGCGCAACCTCGTTGTGTACGGCAATGAAGGCGGGACCGGCACCGCGAAATTGCCTGGTCTCGCGCCCGCTCAGATTACTGTGAGCGATGCCGGCGGCAACAACGTGTCGGTCACCGCCGTCTACCCATATCAGTCTCTCTTCGGCTCGCAGCTCCCGAGCTTCGGCACCAGCCCTGCGCAGAGCATGGTGTTCAACATGAGCATCGCCATCACGATGAGGGCGCTATGAGCGTCGCCATGCGCAGAGCGAAACAGGGCGGCACGACTACCCTCGAGTTCGCAATCTGCGGACTCGTGATCATCACGATCATCCTTGCCATTCTCGAGTTGAGCCGCGCGATGTTCACGCTCAGCGTGCTGAGTGAGGGCACGCGCCGCGGCGCGCGTGTCGCCGCCGTGTGCACGATCAACGATCCGGCCATCGCGACGGCGACCACGTTCACCTCGCTCCCGGGGCTGACCTCGAGCAACGTCGCCGTGGAATACCTGGACGGCGCCGGCGCCGTGATCGGCAATCCCGGCGCCAATTTCGGCAGCATCGACTACGTGCGCGTGCGCATCGTGAACTACCAGATCCAGCTCTGGATTCCCCTCATCAGCGCCGCTTTCCCGTCACCGGACTTCGCCGTGACGCTGCCACGCGAAAGCCTGGGCGTGCCGCGCTCCGGAACAGTGGACCCTTGCTGAAACCCATGCAGAACGAACCCATCAAAGTCCTCGTCACGAGCCGTTCGCAGCCGGCGTTGCGCGCCCTGCAGGAAGCCCTGAGCGGGTATAGCGAGCTCGCGTGCACGTTTCGACTGATCAATAACGGCCACACCGACCCGCTACACGGTGTGGATTCAACGCCGGACGTGCTCCTGCTCCGCTTCGATGTAGAGCAGCTGGCGGAGCTTGCCACGCTGGCGGAGTCGGACTCCGGTGCGCGACCGCCGCTGGTCATCATTGGACCCGCCGGCAACGCGGACGCCATGCGACTCGCCATTCGCAGCGGCGCCCGCGATTTCCTGCCCGAGCCGGTGAAGGCAGAAGAGCTCCGTACTGCCCTGGTGCGCGTGGGACGCGAGCGGCGTGCAGCCAGCGAACGCCCGCAAGGAATCATCGATGCAGTCGTTGGCGCCTCCGGCGGCGTGGGCACGTCTTTCATTGCGTGCAACCTCGCCCATCTGCTCGCCACGACGGCGCGCCGCTCGTCGCTCCTGCTCGATCTCGATCTGAACTACGCACCGCTCGCGCATTTTCTGGACTTGAAGCCGCAACGCGGGTTGATCGAAGCACTCGCCGAAGTGGACACGCTCGACGAGCACGCCATGAAAGGCTACGTGTGCCGCCATCGCAGCGGCCTCAACGTCCTGTGCGCCTTGCCGGATGCAGTGGTGCTGTCGCGTGAGCTGCAGGCCGAACGCCTCACGGCGCTTCTGCATCTTCTCAGCACGCAGTATCAGCACGTGATGGTCGACGTTCCCCATCAGATCGACATGCTGAACGCCGCCGTCTTCGGCATGACCCGCAACGTGCTCGTGGTGCTCGAGCAATCCGTCCTGCACGTGAAGAACGCATCGAAGCTGCTCCGCATTCTCACGAAGGATCTGGGTGTTCCCGGGGAGCGCATCCGGCTCATCGTCAATCGCTTCAACCGACGCAGCTCGGTCACGCTCGACGACATCGAGAAGGCGCTGGACTTCGGGAAGGTGACGGCCGTCCCCAATCACTACCAGCTCTCGCTGGACAGCATCGACACGGCCATGCCGCTGTTCGACCTGGACAAGGACGCGCCGGTGTTGCGGTCCCTGTTCGACATCCAAGCAGATCTCATCGGCACGACGCGCGCGGCGCGCGGCGGCCTCTTCAGCCGGCTGCCGCTTTTCACGAGGAAATGAGCATGTCCACGACGAGCTTGAAACCACGCCCCGGAGTGCAGCGCCAGCCGGAAGGCGAGCCGCAGGCCGATGTCTTGAGGGCCCTCACTCCCACCGAGCGCGAATGGAAACAGCGCATCTACGATCGCCTGCTGAAGGTGCTCGACCTGTCGCTCCTCACGACGCTGGAAGAGGGCACGGCGCGCACGCAGATCCGCGAGATCACCAACCGGCTGTTCGTGGATGAGTCCGCGCCATTGAGCCTCGGCCAGCGGCAATTCCTGGTGCGCAGGATCGAGGACGAGGTGATGGGTCACGGGCCGCTCGAGCCGCTGCTCGCGGATCCCGCGGTCGCCGACATCCTCGTGAACGGACCGAACGCGGTGTACGTCGAGCGTCGCGGCAAGCTCGAGCTGACCGACGTGCGCTTCAACGACGACGCGCACCTCCTGAACATCATCGATCGCATCGTCTCCGCAGTGGGCCGGCGCATCGACGAGTCCTCGCCGATGGTCGACGCGCGCCTGAAGGATGGCTCGCGCGTGAACGCGGTGATCCCGCCGCTCGCCATCGACGGGCCGTCGCTCTCGATCCGCCGTTTTGCGGTGGAGCTCCTCTCTGCCGAGGACCTGGTGCGTCTCGGTGCGATGGACGAGAACGTCGCGCGAGTGCTGCAGGCCGTCGTCAAGGCGCGCATGAATGTGGTTGTGTCGGGCGGCACCGGCGCCGGCAAGACCACGCTGCTCAACATTCTGTCCAGTTTCATTCCCGTCGACGAGCGCATCGTCACCATCGAGGATTCCGCGGAGTTGCAGCTCCGGCAGCCGCACGTCGTGCGTCTCGAAACACGTCCGCCCAACATCGAAGGCAAAGGCGAGGTGAGCTCGCGCGATCTGGTGCGCAACAGCCTGCGCATGCGACCGGATCGCATCATCGTCGGTGAGGTTCGTGGCGCCGAGGCGCTCGACATGCTGCAGGCGATGAACACCGGTCACGACGGCTCCCTCACCACCGTGCATGCAAACTCGCCGCGCGACGCGCTGAGCCGCATCGAGACCATGGTTTCCATGAGCGGCATCCAGTTCCCCATGAAAGCGCTGCGCGCGCAGATGGCTGCGGCCATCAACGTGGTGGTCCAGGTAGCGCGCAACGAAGACGGACGCCGCCGCGTCGTGAGTCTCCAGGAGATCAACGGCATGGAAGGCGACATCATCACCATGTCGGAGCTGTTCACGTTCGAACGCCAGGGGCTCGACGCCTCGGGCAACGTGCAGGGCCGACTGAAGGCCACCGGCATCATCCCTGCATTCTCGCGGCGACTCGCCGAGCGCGGCATCGATCTGCCGGTCAGCGTTTTCACCCCGCCGGGCGGCCGTTGAGGAGAAATCGATGACGACCGGCATGCTCATCTTCATCGGCCTGATCTTCGCGGCCGTGTTCCTGCTCGCACAGGGCCTGATCGTGCCCGTGTTCGGCGACAGCGCACGCACGCGTCGCCTGCTGCGCAAGCGGCTGCGCCAGATCGAATCGGAACAGGAACAGGGAGCGGGCGCATCGCTGCTGCGTGAGAAATACCTGAAGCAGCTCTCGCCTGCCGAACGCTGGCTCGAGCAGCTGCCGGCCATGGAGCGGCTCGCCAGCTTCATCGAGCAGGCCGGGCACACGATACCCGCGCACCGTGTGGTGCTGATCGCGCTGGCCCTCGCCGGTGCTGGCGGCATCGCCGGCTGGACCTTCACCCGCCTGTTGCCCGTGATGCTTGCCAGCGCGCTGGCCGGCTTCGCGATTCCGTTCATCAAGCTGATGCACGACCGGAAGAGACGCTTCGAGAAACTCGACGAGCAGCTGCCGGACGCCGTGGACGTGATGAAACGCGCCATGCGCGCGGGTCACCCCTTCAACTCCGCGCTGCGCCTCGTAGCCGAGGACATGAGCAATCCGATCGCAGGTGAGTTCCAGACCACGTTCGCCGACATGAACTACGGGAACGACGTGAGGCGCGCCCTGCTCGGGCTGCTCCTCCGCGTGCCCAGCGTGTCAATGATGGCGGTCGTTACGTGCGTGCTCGTGCAGAAGGAGACGGGCGGCAACCTCGCCGAAATCTTCGACCAGATTGCGCGCGTCATTCGCGCGCGATTCCGCTTCGGCCGCAAGGTGCGCACGCTCTCGGCGGAAGGGCGCCTCTCGGCCTGGATCCTCACGCTGATGCCTATCGTCCTGTTCGGCGTGATCTGGGTCACCACCCCGACATACCTGCCGGTGCTGCTGGATCATCCCACCGGCCAGAAGCTCCTCATGTTCGGCGGTGTGATGGGCGTCCTCGGCATTCTCTGGATGCGCCGGATCATTCGCATCGAGGTCTAGACACATGCAGAACGTCATCACACTCCTCAGCGAATACTTCGGCGATCCGGATCACCAGCGGCTCCTGATCGTCAGCGTTGCGGGACTCATCGCCTTCCTCTTCGCGATCGGCGTGGCGCAGCTCGCCAGCATGCTGACGGATCCGGCGCGCCGCCGGCTCGACGCCCTGACGCCGGAACAGCCGGGCGGCAGAGCCTCCGACGCATTCGTGTCGTGGGTGCATCGTGCCGCTCACTGGGTTCTGCCCAAGAAAAGCTCCGAGCGCGAAAACATCCACCGGCAGCTCACACACGCCGGATTCCGTTCGAGCAACGCCGTGGCCGTGTTCTACGGCATCAAGACATGCCTGGCCGGCGCGCTCGTCATCGTCGCGTTGCTCGTCACACGCTTCATGCCGCAGCTCTCGAGCAGCGCCGTGATCTTCTACGCCATGCTGGCTGGCGCAGTCGGACTCATCGGGCCCAACATCGTGCTGCGGAACCTGGCGGAGCGTCGCCAGAAGCGGCTGCGCAATGGTTTCCCGGATGCGCTCGACATGCTGGTCGTGTGCGTTGAGGCGGGGCTCGGCTTGACGTCAGCCATTCAGCGCGTCGCGGACGAGCTGCGCTTCAGCCATCCTGAGCTTGCCGCGGAGCTCGCGCTCGTCAATGCGGAAACCCGCGCGGGCGTGGAGCGCGAGACCGCGCTGAAGAACCTCACCGAACGCACCGGGTTGGACGACGTACGCGGCCTCGTCAGCCTCCTCATCCAGACGCTGCGCTTCGGAACGGGCATCGCAGACACGCTGCGTGTGTACTCGGAAGAGTTCCGGGACAAGCGCATGCAGAAAGCCGAAGAACTGGCAGCGAAGATCGGCACGAAACTGATCTTTCCGCTCGTGCTGTGCCTGTTCCCGTCCTTCTTCGTCGTCGCGATCGGCCCGGCGATCCTGCGCATCATCGAAGTGCTGTCGACGCTCGGCTCGAACGTCGTTAAATGAAAGGTCAGCGAATGTTTTCCAGGTCCCTGCTCCCGATTCTCGCCTGCACGATGCTGGCTGCCGGCTGTGCGAGCACGCCGCCCGCTGCGCAACCCGAGACACCGCCCACGGAGCTGTACTCTGGCCAGCCCCCCGCCGTGCACGCAACGGAATTCCCCGTCACGTCCTGGTCCGAGGGCATGCAGAGAGGCGACGAGGCTTGGCGCGCAGGGAAACTCGAGCTCGCGATATACCTGTATGTGCAGACGCTGCAGTTCGATCCGAACGACGCGACTCTCCTGCGCAAGATCGGCGCCATCCACGAGCACCTGGGCAACCGGCCGCTCGCCCGTCGCGCCTTCGAGATGGCCCTGACGCGCGGCGGTCCGGATGCCGCCACCATGGAACGACTCGGCCTGATCTACCTGCAGGACGGTGACGACGAGCACGCGCTGAAGCTTCTGTCCCGTTCAGTGGGGCTGGATCGCCAGCGCTGGCGCGCCCATGACGGGCTCGGTGTGCTCGCGGATCGTCGTCGTGACTACAGCGAAGCCGCCGAGCACTACGACATGGCGCTGCGCTTCGAGCCGCGTGCGGCGGCCGTGTTCAACAATCGCGGTTACTCCCGCTACCTGCGCGGAGACCTGAAAGGCGCCGAGAGCGATCTGCGCGAATCGCTGCGATTGAGCCCTTCGCCCCGAGCCTGGATCAACCTCGGGACAGTGCAGGCGAAGGCACGCCAGTATGGCGCAGCGTTCAAGACATTCCTCGAGACGCTGGACGAAGCGCACGCCTTCAACGCCGTGGGCGAAGGCGCGCTGAGCAATGGCGATCACCAGATCGCGCGGACGTACTTCGAGAAAGCCACGAGCGCGTCGCCGACGTATTTCGAAGAGGCGCAGAAGAATCTCACGCTGGCGAAGGAAGCCCTCGCCGGCCGTGGACCGGGCAGCGGCTCGTGAGCGGAAACCAGGAACACGCTTCATGAATGCGAATGTCGACACGATGTGCATGCCGCGCCCCCCGGTGGGGATCTCGCGCTGGGTCACGAGCGTGCTCCGTGCCGTGGGCACGGTGCTGGTGGCCGGCCTGTTCACCCTCCTCCTCGTGGCGTGCATACAGGAGTTTGCGCGTACCCATGCGCCGGACGCGCTCGGCGTGGTCATCGTCAACGCGCTGTTCGTGTTCCTCTACGTTACGCGTAGCGATGCCAAGGCCGTTTCCACCTCGCCGGCCGCCTGGGCATTGAGCTTTGCAGGAACCATGTTGCCGCTCTTGATGCGACCGAGCCCCGGTGGATTCACGACGCTGGGCAATGGTGTGCAGCTCGTGGGCATCGCCGTGATCATCGTGGCGCTGCTGTCCCTCAGCCGCAGCTTCGGTATCGTTCCGGCCAACCGCGGCGTGCGCCAGAACGGTCTGTATCGATTCGTGCGTCACCCGCTGTATGCCGGAGAGATCGTCTTCATTTCCGGCTTCGTGCTCGTGAACCCCTCCGCCTGGAACATTGCCATCTGGACGCTCGACTGTGCGCTTCAGATCGGCCGGGCGATCACCGAGGAACGCTTCCTCAGCGCCGATCCCGAGTACCGCATTTACTGCCAACGCACGCGCTACCGGCTCGTCCCGCTCGTCTTCTAATCCCCGATCGCATACGATGCCGCCCGCGCTCTCGCGTGGAAGGTTCACAGTGTGCGGGCAGGAAGAGTACTGAAATGGGTCGGCGGCACGCTTGCCGCCGTGCTGCTGCTCGCTGGCGCACTGTTCATCCACGTCTGGTATTTCCGGCCCTTCAGCGCCGACATCTTTTTCGAGCGCGTCTTCATCCAGTTCGCCTTTCAGGAGCCGGAGCTGCTCGCGGAGCTCGGCATCCCGCGCCAGATAGGCTACCGGGGACTGGATGACGAGCTGAGCGATGTCTCGCCCGCGCACGTCGAGATGGTTGCCGGCCTGGCAAAGCGGGATCTGGATCAGCTCCACGGATATGACCGCGCTTCCCTCTCCCGGTCGCAGCAGCTCTCGTACGATGCGCTCGACTGGTATCTCGCCGACGAAGTGGAACGCGATCGCTGGCGATACCACAACTACCCGGTCAGCCAGATGGGCGGCGCGACCAGCGACACGCCGGACTTCATGGTGCGCGTCCATGTGATCGAAGACCTCGTCGATGCGCGCAACTACAACCAGCGCCTCGCCGCGTTCCCCAGGAAACTCGCGGGATTGCTCGAAGACCTGAAGCTGCGCGAATCGAAGGGCATCGTGCCGCCGAAATTCGTCATCACTCGCGTGCTCGAGCAGATGCGCGAGCTCGTGGCCGCACCGGCGCAGCAGAACGTGCTGTATACCAACCTCCGTGACAAGCTCGCGAAGCTGACAGCCGTCTCTCCGGAACAGCAGACGGCGTTGCTGAGTGAGGCGCAGACTGCCATCGAGAAGCAGGTGTATCCGGCGTACGCGCCGCTCATCGCCTTCTTCGAGCGCATCGAGAAGACCACGCCGGACGAGTACGGCGTGTGGAAATTGCCTGACGGCGATGCGTACTACGACTACCTCGTCCGCCATCACACGACCACATCGCTCAGCGCGCAGGAAGTTCACGACTTCGGACTGGCCGAGGTCGACCGCATCGAGCGCGAGATGGACGCTATCCTGCGCGAGCAGGGACTCACCGAAGGAAGCATCGGTGCGCGAATGACTGCGCTGAGCGCAGAGCCGCGCGTTCTCTATTCAAACGATGACGCAGGCCGACAGCAGTGTCTCGCGGACTATCAGCGCATCATGGACGAGATGATTCGCGGCCTGCCGCCCGCATTTGCGGCGGTCCCGAGGCTGAATGTCCGCGTCGAGCGCGTGCCGGCGTTCAAGGAAGCGGGCTCGGCTGCCGCCTATGCAAACACGGGTTCCCTCGACGGCTCGAGACCCGGCACGTTCTACGTGAAGCTCCAGGACATGAAGGAGCAACCGAAGTTCGTCATGCGCACGATCGCCTACCACGAAGGCGTTCCCGGTCATCTGATGCAGGGCGCATTCGCGAACGCACTGGCGGACGTGCCTACTTTTCGCAAGGTGATCCCCTTCACGGCCTACCACGAAGGATGGGCCATGTATTCAGAGCGCCTGGCCTGGGAGCTGGGCTACCTGAAAGATCCGCTCGACAACCTCGGGCGCCTGCAATTCGAGATGGTGCGTGCGGTACGCCTCGTAGTGGACACTGGAATTCATCGCAAACGCTGGACGCGCGAGCAGGCCATCGACTACATGATCGAAAAGACGGGGCGCCCGCGCGGCGACGTGGTAGCTGAAGTCGAGCGCTACTTCGTAATCCCGGGCCAGGCACTGGCATACAAGGTCGGCATGCAGCGGATCATGGATGCGCGTTCCATGGCGCAGAAGGAGCTGGGCACGGAGTTCGACATCCGGGAATTCCATCGCGTCGTGCTTGCGAATGGTGCGCTTCCACTCGGGACGCTCGAAGCACAGGTGAAGGCATGGATGCAGAGTCAATCGAAATGACCGCATCCAGCCGCTGATGACCGACGACACACCGCAGCCCACCCCGGCGCCTGCAAAGCGTTCGAGTCGTGCGGCCTCTTTGCTGATCGCTACCGGCATCCTGCTCAGTCGCGTCGTTGGGCTCGTGCGCGAGCGCGTCGTCGCCACGTACTTCGGCACGGGGCTGCACGCGGACGTGTTCAGCGCCGGCCTGCGCATGCCGAATGTGCTGCAGAACCTGCTCGGCGAAGGAACGCTGAGCGCCTCGTTCATTCCCGTCTACTCGGAGCTGCTCGGTCAGGGCCGAACGAAAGAGGCGGGCCGCGTTGCCGGTGCGATGTTCGCGCTGCTGCTCGGTATCGCGGGGATCATCTCGCTGCTCGGCATTCTGCTTGCGCCCGTCCTCGTCACGGTGTTCACGCCGGGGTTCGAAGGGCCGCGGCGCGAGCTGATGATCTCCATCGTGCGGATCATCTTTCCGATGACGGGCGTGCTGGTCCTGTCCGCGTGGTCGCTCGGCATCCTCAACAGTCATCGCAAGTTCTTCATTCCCTATTTCGCGCCGGTGCTCTGGAATGCAGCGATCATCGCCGCGCTCGTGGGATTCAGCTGCCGCCTCGAGCTCGATGGATTGCTGATGGCCGCGGCGTGGGGTGCGCTCGTCGGTGGATTCCTGCAATTTGGGATTCAGCTGCCGTGGGTGTTGCGGCTCGACCGGGAGATTCGTCTCAACACGGGTCGCACTGAGCCGTCGTTCAAGGAGGCGATCCGGAATGCGGGGCCCGCGATCATGGGTCGCGGTGTCGTGCAGGTGAGCGCGTACGTGGACATGGTACTGGCCAGTCTTCTTGCGATCGGCGCGCTCGCGCGCATTCGTTACGCGCAGACGCTCTACGTACTCCCCGTGAGCCTGTTCGGAATGAGCGTTGCGGCCGCAGAGTTGCCCGAGCTGGCGCGAGAGAGAAATAGCGCAACGGAAGCGCTGCGCGAACGCGCGATCGGCGCCGCGCGCCGCGTGGCCTTCTTTGTCGTGCCCAGCCTCGTGGCTTTCGTTCTGCTCGGCGATGTGATCGTGGCGGGCATCTATCGCGCCGGTCAATTCGGCGCAGCGGACGTCACAGTCGTGTGGTTCACGCTGGCTGCTTACAGCGCCGGGTTGCTCGCTTCCACGAGCACACGAATCTATCAATCGGCGTTCTTCGCCCTGCGTGACACGAAAACACCTGCACGCGTGGCAGGCCTCCGTGTTCTTGCCTCCGGCATCGCTGGCGCCGTGCTGATGCTGCAATTCGAATCCGTGACGATCGGTTCGACGGTGATTCCCGCGGGCGTGTTTCGTCATGTCCACGTCGCCGGGCTTCCGCTGGGTCCCGTAGGCCTCGCGCTGGGTGCTGCATTCGGAGCGTGGCTCGAATGGGCCTTGCTTCGCGTTCGGCTCGAGCGCCGCATCGGCAATGTGGGAACAGGCGGTGGCCAGCTCGTGCGCATGTTTGGTGCAGCCATTGCCGGAGCGGCTGCGGGTTACGGTGCGCGCATTGCCGCTGCCGGCATTCATCCAGTGTTAATGGCTGCACTCGTCGTATCGATTTTTGGCGTCGTGTATTTCGCCGTTGCACGCGTATTGGGCCTCACAGAGGCACGTGTCGTGCTCGATGCAGTAATGCGACGAATCCGGCGCTAACGCGAGCGGGGCACGGGTATAGAGGTTGCGATCTCATCCGGGAGATTCCCAAGTGAGGTGGCAATCATGAAACATCGAAACTGGATCGCCCTCGCGGCGGCCATGGGCCTTGCGCTCACGGGCTGTGCCAGCATGAGGTCGGCGGATAACGACACTGATCGAAACAGCAGTACGACGGGCACGATGCGTCGCGCTGATACGGGCACGACGTCTCCGGGCAACACGTCGAGCTCCAGCTCGTCCACTGAGAGCTCCAAACAAAAGAGCGCTGAGGATTGCACGAAGGATACGACCGGAGCGGGCGCCGGTCAGGGGCAGGACTGCGCTGAGGAAAACTCCAGCTCCAACACCACGACGACTCCGTCGGATTCCTCGAGCAGCAGCGACCCCGCAGCGCCAACCACTCCGCCGAAGTAAGACGATATTTGTGTGAAGAGCGGGCGGCTCTGACGCCGCCCGCCTACTTCGGCTCGTATCCCAGATTCGGCGACAGCCAGCGCTCTACTTCCGTGACGCTCATTCCCTTGCGCTGCGCGTAGTCTTCCACCTGGTCCTTGTCGATCTTGCCGATCGCGAAGTAACGCGATTCCGGATGCGCGAAGTACCAGCCGCTGACGGCAGCCGTCGGATACATCGCGTAGGACTCGGTGATGCGAATGCCGGCGTTACGCTCAACGTCGAGCAACGACCAGAGTTTGGCCTTCTCGGTGTGATCCGGGCACGCGGGATAGCCGGGCGCCGGACGAATGCCGCGATACTCCTCGCGGATGAGCTGATCGTTGGTCAGGGTCTCGTGCGTGGCATAGCCCCACAGCTCGCGGCGCACGCGCTCGTGGAAGTGCTCGGCACTCGCCTCGGCAAGCCGATCCGCGAGCGCCTTCAGCATGATGCTGGAGTAGTCGTCGTGCGCCTTCTCGAAGCGCGCGATGTGCGGTTCGATGCCAATGCCCGCGGTAACCGCGAACGCGCCCATGTAGTCCGCAACACCGCTCGACTTCGGCGCGACGTAGTCCGCGAGACATTCATGCGGTTGCCCTTGCGGCTTGCCCTTCTGCTGGCGCAGGAAGCACAACGTGGTCGCCACTTCCTTGCGCGATGAGTCCTTGTAGATCTCGACGTCGTCGCCCACGGAATTCGCCGGGAACAACCCGACCACCGCGCGCACCTTGAGCCAACGCTCGGCGATGAGCTGCTTCAGCATGCGGCGCGCGTCTGCGTAGAGATTGCTCGCCGCTTCGCCGACGACCGGATCCGAGAGCACATCCGGGAACTTGCCTGCGAATTCCCACGCATTGAAGAACGGCATCCAGTCGACGTAGGCCAGCAGCTCTTCGAGCGGGTAGTTGTCGAACTTGTGAATGCGCGCCACGCGCGGCGCGGCGGGCACGCTCGTTTCCCACTCTATGCGGCGGCGGTTGGCGCGCGCCTGCGAGATGCTCAGCTCCGGTGCCTTCGTCTTCTTGTTGGCATGCTGCTCACGCCGCCGCGCGTGCTCTTCGTTCACCTTCGCGACGAACTCATCACGTTGCGACGTCTTGGACACCAGCGTCTGGCACACGCCGACGGAGCGTGACGCGTCCTTCACGTACACCACCGGATTCGTGTAGCTCGGCGCGATCTTCACGGACGTATGTGCCGGCGACGTGGTGGCGCCACCGATGAGTAGCGGCACCTTGAAGTTCTGCCGCTCCATCTCCTTCGCTACGTTCACCATCTCATCGAGCGAGGGCGTGATCAGCCCGGATAGCCCGATGAAGTCCGCCTGCTCGCGCTTCGCGGTTTCGAGGATTCGCTCGCACGGGACCATCACGCCGAGATCGATGACCTCGAAGTTATTGCACTGGAGCACGACGCCGACGATGTTCTTGCCGATGTCGTGCACGTCGCCCTTCACCGTCGCGACGACGATGCGGCCATTGGAGCGTGCGGCCCCGCCGTCCTTCTCCTTCTCGATGAACGGCACGAGATGCGCAACGGCGCGCTTCATCACGCGCGCGCTCTTCACCACCTGCGGCAGGAACATCTTGCCCGAGCCGAACAGGTCGCCGACGACATTCATGCCGTCCATCAGCGGCCCTTCGATCACCTGCAAAGGGCGGTCGGCGGCAAGCCGCGCCTCCTCCGTATCCTGGACGATGAAGTCGTCGATGCCTTTGACCAGCGCGTGCTCGAGGCGCTTCGTCACCGGAAGATGGCGCCACTCGAGATCCGCCTGGCGCTTGCCGGCGGCCTCGCCCTTGTAACGGCCCGCGAGCTCGACGAGCCGCTCCGTGCCATCCGGCCGGCGGTTCAGCACCACGTCTTCCACCGCGTCGCGCAGCTCCGGATCGATCTCCGCATAGATTGCGAGCTGCCCGGCATTCACGATGCCCATGTCCATGCCCGCAGCGATCGCGTGATACAGGAACACTGCGTGGATCGCCTCGCGCACGGGATCGTTGCCGCGGAATGAGAACGACACGTTGCTCACACCGCCGCTCACCATCACGTTCGGCAGTTTCTGCTTGATCTGCCACGTGGCCTCGATGAAGCCGATGCCGTAGCCGTTGTGCTCCTCGATACCCGTCGCGATGGCGAAGATGTTCGGGTCGAAGATGATGTCTTCGGGCGCAAAGCCGACTTTCTCGGTGAGGAGCTTGTACGCGCGCTCGCTGATCGAGACCTTGCGCTCGATCGTGTCGGCCTGCCCCTTCTCGTCGAACGCCATCACGACGACCGCCGCGCCATAGCGCTTCACCAGGCGCGCGTGGTGCAGGAACGCCTCCTCGCCTTCCTTCATGCTGATGGAGTTGACGACAGCCTTGCCCTGCACGCACTTCAGGCCTGCCTCGATGACCGACCACTTCGAGGAGTCGATCATGATCGGCACGCGCGCAATGTCCGGCTCGGCTGCAATGAGATTCAGGAAACGCACCATCGCTGCTTCCGAATCCAGCATGCCCTCGTCCATGTTCACGTCGATGACCTGCGCACCGTTCGCCACCTGCTGACGCGCGATGTCGAGTGCGGCCGCGTAGTCACCAGCCTCGATCAGCTTGCGGAACTTCGCAGACCCGGTGACGTTCGTGCGCTCACCGACGTTCACGAACAGCGAGTTGTCGTCGATGTTCAGGGGCTCGAGGCCGGCAAGGCGGCACGCAACGGGAAGCTGTGGAATTTCGCGGCGCGCCTGTGATTTCACGGCATCGCGGATCAGGCTGATGTGCTCGGGCGTCGTGCCACAGCAGCCGCCAACGATGTTCAGCCAGCCGGACTCGGCAAACTCGCGGAGGATGTCGGCGGTTTCCTGCGGCGCTTCGTCGTATTCGCCGAATGCGTTGGGCAACCCGGCATTCGGATACGCACAGACGTACGTGTCCGCGATGCGCGCGAGCTCCTTCACGTACTGACGCAACTGTCTGCCACCAAGCGCGCAGTTGAGTCCCACCGCCAGCGGCTTTGCGTGGCGAATCGAATTCCAGAACGCCTCGGTTGTCTGGCCGGACAACGTGCGTCCGGACGCGTCCGTGATCGTGCCCGAGATCACGATCGGGACTTCGACGCCGAGGTCCTCGAACACCGACTGCGCGGCAAAGATCGCGGCCTTGGCGTTGAGCGTGTCGAAGACCGTCTCGATGAGCAGGAGATCGACGCCACCGAGCATGAGCGCGCGCGCGGCTTCTGCGTACGCGACCACGAGCTGATCGAATGAAATCGCACGGAATGCAGGATCGTTCACATCCGGCGACATGGAGCACATGCGATTCGTGGGCCCCAGCGCGCCGGCCACGAAGGCTGGCGCATTGAGCTCGCGCTCGTGCTCATCGGCCACGCGCCGCGCGATCTGCGCCGCGCGGTAGTTCATCTCGGGAACCAGCGCCTCCATGCCGTAGTCGGCCTGCGAGACCGAGGTCGAGTTGAACGTGTTCGTCTCGATGAGGTCCGCACCGGCGCGCAGGTAGTCCCGATGGATCGAGGCGATCAGCTCCGGCCGCGTGAGCACGAGCAGGTCGTTGTTGCCCTTCAGGTCCCGCCCGAAGTCGCGGAAACGGTCGCCGCGGAACGCCTTCTCGTCCAGCTTGTGTCGCTGGATCATCGTGCCCATCGCGCCATCGAGCAGCACGATGCGCTGTTCGAGCAGCTTCTTCAGCTTCTCGATGCGACGGCCGCGCGCCGTCTCATCCACGGCGGACACGCCGAACGGCACGGCACTCGCCTTGGTGATTCGCCCATCGTCGGAACGATCCGGATTGAGCGCCTTGATTTCATGCGCGCCCGGACCGTGACTGCAGGTACTCATGCAACAACGCTCCCAAGTGCCGGCACGACTTCAGGTTGCGCCTTGGTGATCTGCGGCGGACGAACGCCGAGCGCGTGGCAGATGGCGTAAGTCAGCTCGGCACGATTGAGGGTATAGAAGTGGAATTCGCGCACGCCTTCGCGCGTGAGCGCCTGCACCTGCTCGATCGCAACGCTCGCCGCGATCATGCGGCGTGTTTCGGCATCGTCTTCCAGGCCGTGAAAGCGATGCTGGAGCCACGCGGGAATGCTGGCGCCACAGCGGGCGGCGAACTTCAGCACCTGCGGGAAGCGGGTGATCGGCAGGATACCGGGCACGATGGGCACATCGATCCCCGCGCGTTCGCACCGATCGCGGAAACTCAGGAACAGGTCGACGTCGTAGAAGAATTGCGTGATGGCGCGCGAGGCGCCGGCGTCGATCTTGCGCTTCAGATTGTCGAGGTCGAACTCGACGGACGGCGCTTCGGGATGCACTTCCGGATACGCCGCGACGGAGATATCGAAATTGGCGACGCTCTTCAGGCCCGCGACGAGATCCGAGGCGTACGCGAAGCCGTCGGGATGCGGCTTGTAGCCCAGCGCTCCGCGCGCAGGGTCGCCGCGCAGCGCTACCAGGTGACGAATGCCCTGATCCCAGTACCGACGCGCGATATCGAGCACTTCGCCGCGCGCGGCATCGACGCAGGTGAGATGAGGCGCGCCGGTCAGCTTGGTCTCGCGTTGAATGCGCGTGATCACCTTGTGAGTGCGTTCGCGCGTGGAGCCGTCCGCACCGTAGGTCACGGAGACGAAACGCGGGGACAGCGGGGCCAGGCGCTCCACCGACTTCCACAGTGTGGCTTCCATGTCGGCATCGCCCGGGGGAAAGAATTCGAAGGACACATCGATACGCATGGCTTGGGACTCGTTCCTTGAGTGGATCAGGCGACGTTGCCTGTCTTCGACGGAGATTGCGCACTGGGCGCGGCGACGGCGGCGAGCACGTGCTCACCGTCGGCTTCGATCGGACTGAGGCGCTCGCACGCGAGGCCGGCTTCAGTGAGAAGGCGCCGCACGCGTGCGATCGGGTGTTCGACGACCCGCTCGCGCGGACCTTCGAGGGATTCGTAGCGCTCGAACAGCCACAACTTGCCGTCGGGGGTGAGCGCGCGCTTCGCCGTGTTGAGCATCGTGGCGAGTGCGCTGCCGGTGGCCTTGAAGCGATCGAGGATCACTGCGTCGAACGGCCCACCGGCGCGGTCGGTGTCGCGCTCGTTGAGCGCGTCGCCGTTCACGGCGAGCAGCACCTGGCAGGTGAAGTCCTCTCGTTCGGCGTACGCGCGGGCGGCCTGCGCGGCGCGCCGCGAATGCGCGATGGCCGTGCAGGTTTTCGCGATTCTCGCGGTGGCTTCGAGCAGCTCGAGATGATCGACGCCGACGACGAGCGCGGACCGTGGCGCTCCACCCGTGCCAGTGCCTTCGAAGAAGGAGCGAAGGGCGCGGCCGAGCTTCGATTCGGAGGCAAGTGTCTGTTGGGGTGCTGCGGTTGAGGCCGCGGCGAGCAGGCGACCGCGGTCGCGAGCGAGCACGGGGTCGGCGCGATTGAGTTGAGCGAGGAGTCCCTGGACGAAGCTTGCGGCTGGATCGGTTTGCGTTACGCGGTAATGGACCCACTGGCCCTGGCGCACCCGGTCGATCAATCCCGCATCGCTGAGGATCTTCAGGTGGCGCGACACGCGCGGCTCGCTCTGCCCGACCGTCGTCGCGAGGTCTGACACGCTCAGGTCGCGCTCGGAGCAGAGCACGAGCAGGCGAAGCCGAGTGGGTTCACCCGCTGCCCGAAGCCAGCCAAGTACCTGTGTGGAGGTCTCTGCCATGCGACTTAAAGAATTGCAGAAATCTTTAATCGCTAGGTTAACCGCCAATTGAGGCTGGACTCAAGCCGAAAACGGAGAGATAGGTCTCAGTTACCTTTTATTTCACTAGTGAATCAATGGAGCGAGGACGGCGTTCCATCGGTCGCAAAAAGACGCTCAACCGCGAACGCATCGAACCGAAAGGGCCGCTGGCAAAACTCGCAGGTGACCTCCACGGTCCCTTGCTCACGCAACACGTCCCGGATTTCATCCGCTCCCAGCGTCTTCAGCACGCTCTCGACCCGCGACTCACTACACCGGCAGGCAAACTCCACCGGCGCCCCCTTGAAGACCCGAAGGTCCTGCGCCCCAAAGCGGCCAGCCAACATGCCTTGCAGAGTCGCGCCGACGAGCTCCGAGGGCTTGATCGACTCAATCCCACGCTCAGCGTCCCGCCACGCCACTGCCGCGGGCGACTCCTGATCCGGCTCTTCTCCATCCCGCTCGGGCAACTTCTGGACGAGCAAACCCACAGCCCGCCGTCCATCGGCAGCCAGCCGAACCCGCGTCGGGAGCTGCTCCGACGACGCGAAGTACTCCTCCAGGCACTCGGACAACGAATCCCCGGTCAGCGGCACGATTCCCTGGTACCGCATCTCCCGCTCGGCCGCCTCGATGGTCACGAGCACACGCCCGCCTTCGCCGACGAGACTCCGGAACGAGTCCCCCACCTCTTCACCCTCCGTCAGCCGAGCCACTGCGCGAACCCGAAAGTCGTGCGTGCACTGGGCCACGAGCAGCCGCACCTGGCCCTGCCCTTCGAGCTGCAGGGTCAACGTGCCCTGAAACTTGAGGGTCGCGGCCAGCAACACCGCAGCGCTGACGGCCTCGCCGAGCAGATCCCGCACGGCAGGCGGGTATTCCTGGTGAGCGCGCAGGTCCTGCCAGGCGCTCTCGAGGTCCACCCAATATCCCCGGACCGGTTGATTTTCGACGATGAAGCGGCGCACCTCATTGGGTGCCGTCTGGAGGGAAGTCATAGGCTGGCGAGAATGGGGCCGAACCCCTCAAACCTCAACCGAGCCCCTCACGGTCTGCTGCGACGGATGAAGTCCAGCAGGTTGTGGTTGTAGCCGCCGCTCGCCGTGTAGCGCTGACGGTTACGCAGCGTCACCGTGTATTCGCCGCCAGGAGAGCGCTCCATCTCACGAATGTAAGTTGTGTTCACGATGATGGAGCGATGGATGCGCAGGAACTTCGTGCGATCGAGCTGCGCTTCGGTCTGCTGCAACGTCGAGCGAGTCAGGAACGACTCCGCCTCAGTGTGCACGAGGATGTAGTTCCCGCGCGCTTCGATGCACTCGATGTCGTCGACATCAACGAACACGACGCGTCCGTCCCGGTCCGCCGCGATCCGCTTGAGTGGCGCGTCGCCGTCGCGATTGAAGGATGCAGTGATCACGGCGCGCAGACTTTCGCGCAGCATCGCCTGCAATGAGGGCGTGATGCCGCCCGTGAGTCGCTCGCGTACGCGCTTCATTGCGGCCTCGAAGCGACCCTCGTCGAACGGCTTGAGCAGATAGTCGACCGCGTTCACCTCGAAGGCTTTCACGGCATAGCGATCGAACGCGGTGACGAACACCACGAGCGGCATGTGCTCGGGCCCCACCTGCTCGATCACCGCGAAACCGCCGACGTCGCGCATCTCGATGTCGAGGAACACGATGTCCGGCTTCAGCGTGCGGATCGCCTCGACGGCCTCGGCCCCATGCCGCGACTGGCCGACAACCTCGATGTCGCGGCTCACCTGGCAGCATTTCTCGAGCGTCCGCCGCGCGATCGGCTCGTCATCGACAATGAGTGCGCGCAGGGCCACGGGTCAGGTCGCGGCGGCGGTCTGCACCGTATCGATGGGCAAACGCACGCAAACGAGAAATCCGGTGGTGCCTTCTGGCTGGAAATGCAGGCTGGCTCGTTCCGAGTACAGGGCGCGCAGCCGCTCGGCTGTGTTGCCGAGGCCGACGCCGCTTCCCATCCGCGACCTGGCGCGCGTCGTACCCACCTGTGCCGCCGGTGTCGAAGAGGAATTCACCACGGACAGCTCCAGCCCCTGCTCCATTTTGCGAGCGGTGATCCGGATGTCGACGCGATCCTGCTCGTCCGCCATGCCATGCATGATGGCGTTTTCCGCCAGAGGCTGCAGCAGAAACCGTGGCACGACCGCCGCGTCGAGCCCGGCTTCCACTTCGATGCTGAAGACCAGCCGGTCCGAGAAGCGCAGCTTCTGGATCTCGAGGTAACTGCGCACCAGATCGAGCTCTTCCATGAGCGGCACTTCCTCCTGGCCCTCGTCACGGAACGTCGAACGCAGGAGATCGCCGAGGCGCACGAGCATGGTCCGCGCGGTAGCCGGCCGATCGTCCACCAGCCCGCACACGCTGTGGAGCGTGTTGAACAGGAAGTGCGGATTGAGCTGGCCGCGCAGCGCTTGCAGTCGCGCCGTAACGTATTCGCGCTCGGCTCGCTCCGCGCGCAGCGTGACCTCGCGCAGTCGGCGATACGTCAGCACGCCGATGAGCACAGCGAGGCCCGCGAGATAACACAGGAGCTGGTCGACGAGAGACGCACCGATCGCGCGCAGCTCGGGAATCAGCTCCATGCGACTGGAGGTCATCCAGGAGGGGTCCCACATCATCAAGGAGAAGGTAGCCCACAGGATGAAGCGCCCGCTCGTGGCAAACGCCAACGCGAGCGCCGTTTGTGCGGCAACGATCCGGAAGGTAATGGGCCGGCGCCACCCGATGCGTAGGGCGAGCTTGTAACAGAGGATCAACAGCGGCAGCAGCAGCGTGTACTGGAGCAAGCGCGACGCGATGTCTTCGCGCGTGATCTCCCTGTAGACCAGCACGGCATAGGCGAGGCTCGTGAGCGCAATGTACAGCCAGTAAGGCGCAGCGATGGTCGCGATCGTCCGCAGCGATACATCGCGTAACGGATTCGCATTCGAGGGATTCGCAGTCGACTGTGCGACCGCGGAGTCGACGGTGCTCATGGCAGGTGCGATTGGATCGGCGTGCATGCTCGCTGCTCCCTGCGCATCTGGCGCGGGTTCATGCCGAACAGGCGGCGTAACTGACGGCCCAGGGTGCTACGGTCTTCGAATCCGACGCGATGTGCAATCTCTTCGAGGGTGAGCTCGGTGCCGGCGATCAGTCGCGCGGCAACGCGAGTGCGCTTCGCCTGCAGGAATTCGCGCGGTGTGGAGCCGTGCACGAGTTTGAACAGGCGCAACAGATGGTGCGGTGACAACGCCGCAGCCGCGGCGAGATCGGCCAGCATGATCGGGCGCTCGTAGCAGCAATGGATGTAGTCGGTGGCCAGTGATACGCGGCGCATCGATTCGCGACGTGTGGCTCGTCGTGCTGCGCCTATCGCAGCCTCTCGACGCGCGTTGTCGGCCTCCTTGCGGAACATT
>Ga0081539_10001194_pt1 | contig 46877 bp, 42 predicted proteins | sample TabmetS4T2R2_FD_71023 | JGI IMG/M metagenome (GOLD analysis project Ga0081539, IMG submission 71023) | Tabebuia heterophylla rhizosphere microbial communities from the University of Puerto Rico - S4T2R2 | ecosystem: Host-associated > Plants > Roots > Rhizosphere ... | reverse complement strand
GGGCCGCGGCAGCCGCCCGCGCCGCCGCTACCGGATCGGTGACCGCCAACTCCGCCAGCTCCGCGTCCCGGTCGGCCAACTCGGCGGCGATCGACGCCGCCGCCGCGGCCTCCCGCCGCGCCAGCAACTCCCCGATCGCGCGAGCCTGCACCGCGTAACACCGGGCCTGCGCCCGGCCACACGCCCCGACCACCGCCAGCACCTCCGCGTCCGACAGGTCGGCCAGCCCGCCGTCGGCCACCGCGTCCTCCACCGCCGCCGTCAGCCCAGCGCCGGGTGCTAGCGCCAGCCGCTCCAGCAGACAGGAGGGCGCGTCGGACGAACCGGGGGACGGCTCCTCCGCGGTCGCGACCTGTGTCTCGAACATGTGTCGGATTCTAGCGGACCCGACCGACAATCCGATTTCGTTATCCACAGGCGCTGTTGGATGGCGCCGGCCTGCGTTCACGGCCTACAAGTAGCCGCCCACGGCCGGCCGGGAACCGGTCACGACGACGGGCGCGCCGTCGGAGACGAGTGCATAGAGCTCAGCCAATGTGGCACCGTCGGCACTCACTGCCGCCGCGGCGTCAGCGGCGCTGCCCGTGGCCCGCAGCCAGCGCACCGCCTCGTCCCGCGACAGGCGTCCGACCTCCACCTGAGCCAAGCACCGGCCAGGGCGAATCACCGCCGGGTGCAGAGCCGCGACGTTCTCGTTGGTCGTGATGGCCACGAGAGCCTGGCGTCCCTGACCGAGCAACCCGTCGGTCAGGTTCAGCAGCCGTGACAGGTGCTGACCGGCGTGGGCTTTCGCCTCGCCACGGATGAACTCGTCGCAGTCCTCGAGCAGAAGCAGGCGCCAGCCCGTGCTGTCCGGGTAGTCGTCCCCCAACGCGACGTCCATCAGGTACGCCGGATCGCCGAACAGCCGCTCTGGATCAAGGACACAATCCACTCGGCACCAAGACTTCCACTGCTGCGCGATCGCTCGAAGCAGCGTCGTCTTGCCTGTTCCCGGAGGTCCGTGCAGCAGGATGAGCCGGCCGGAGCGACCGCCGTCCGTCAGGTTCATCAGCGGCTCGAGCGCCTGCGACACCTGAGTCGAGTAGTTGTGCCGGATGTCGCGCCAGGTCGGAGCCTCGATGTGGCGCGGGATGCGGCGCGGACCATGCGCGGACAGGTACCAGAACCCGATGCCCACGCTGCCGTCGGGTGAGGGAGGATCTGTCGCGTCGGTTGTTGCCAGGTTCATCACCGACCGCGCCACTTCGGCGCTCACGGCGGTGACCGTGATCGTGGCGCGGCGCTGCCGCCGCCGGTGGACGGCACGCAGCGTCCAGCCGTCGCCGACGGCGAGCCATCCGAGCGTGTGGGCGTGGACCACCTCGCGGATCACTTCCGCGCCCGCCGGGACCAACGCCGCGCGGGTGCGAACATTCTCGAGGTTTCGCATCCGGGCGTACGGCTCGCGTCCGGAGGTAAAGGCGTCCAAGACGAGTAGATCGAGGACATCCAGCGGGCTGTCGGCATCATCCACGGCGGCGACCGGCACCAACACATCGGGTGCGGCGCGCGACGAACCTGGCGCACTACGTGCCGTGGGCACGCCAGACCGCGGCTCGACGGCGAGGCCGTCCAGCCGTGCCGAAGCCCGCTGCGGGAGATTCACGGGGTCCAGAATGCGGAGTGGCGAGCCGCGACGTACAGCAGATTTCCGTCCCCGCGGCTCAACCTGTGTCGGGTCGGCCGTTCTCCTGATCCCTGACCGGCCGAATGGCGGCCCTACACTTGGGCGCCCAGGGGTCCGCGCCCGAAGCAATGGTCCGAGGCGGATGAGCCCGCGCCGGGATGAGCCCGAAGCGGGACGAGAGTGAGGCGGCTGGTGGTCGGGGAGTCGTCCGGATGGCCCCGGCCCGGTGGCCCTACCGGTGCCATGGGCGCCGGGCGAGGCCTGGAGTCCCGGGACGACCTCACTGTCCAGCCTCGAGCGCTCGATCTCTTCCACCGCGCGGAACCGACGCCGCCACCGGAGAGTGCCGCCGGTGATGGCGGCGGAGGCAATGATCCCGGTCCCACGGGCCACCCGGGTCGCCGCTGGATCCTGCTCGGAGTGCTCTTCGCGGCCGCGGTGCTCGGTGCCTACGTCCTCGCCGCGTGGGCGGTCTCTGGTCGCGTTCCTCGGGGTACCACGGTCTCCGGCGTCGCAGTGGGCGGGATGGGACGCACAGAAGCGCAGGATCAGCTGGAGGCCGCCGCCGCGCGAATGTCGAGCGGCGTCCCGCTTCGCATCGGTTCCCACAGTGTCACGCTCGATGTCGAGCAGGCGGGCCTTCGTCTCGACCTCGACCGGACGCTGGACAGCCTGATGGGGTTCTCGCTCGATCCCGCCGTGATATGGCGGCAGGTTGCCGGCGGCGGTGAACAGGTGGCCGTGACCACAGGGGACGGGAACCTCACGGCGCAACTGAACGAGCTCGGCGCGGCAGTATCCACGCCCGCCAAGGACGCATCGATTGGCTTCTCCGGCGTCACCCCGATCGTGCACAGCGCCCAAGCGGGGTCGAAGCTGGACGTCGCCGGCGCCACGCGCCTGATCCGCCGCTACTGGCTGGCCGGGCCGCGGCCCCTGGTCCTGCCGATCACGACCATTGAGCCGCGGATTACGCAGGCCGACGCGGAAAAGGCGCTGGACGACGTCGCACGCCGGGCGGTGTCCGCTCCGTTGCGCGTCCAGGTCGGGTCCCGGACGGTGACGCTATCGGCGGCCACCTTCGCGCCTGCGCTGAGCGTCGTGACGAATGACGAGGGGCACCTCGAGCTGAAGGTCGACGGACCCAAGCTGCGAGTGATTCTCCTCGCGGAGGGCCCCGAGATCGGAGTCGTGCCGAAGGATGCCCGAATCGAACTGCGGGACGGGAAGCCTGTCATCGTGCCCGGAGTGGCGGGCGTCACGATCGATCCCACCAAGCTGGCTGACGCCGTTCGCACGGCGCTGACCGGCACCGGCGATCGGACGGCACAGGTGACCACCGCCCTCAAGGATCCGGACTTCACGACGGAAGACGCGCAGAAACTCGGTGTGAAGGAACGCGTTTCGACGTTCTCCACCAACCTCACATCGAACCGGCAGCGCACCGAGAACCTGCGCGTTGCCGCGCGGACGGTGAACGGGACGCTGGTCCTGCCCGGCGAGACGTTCAGCCTGAACGGCGTGCTGGGCGAGCGCACCGCGGCGAAGGGTTACAACCAGGCGCCCGCGATCAATGGCGGGCGCCTGATCCTCGACACCGGCGGCGGCGTCTCGCAGATGGCAACCACGATCTTCAACAACGTCTTCTTCTCGGGGATGCAAGACGTCTACCACAAGCCCCACTCGTTCTACATCTCGCGCTACCCCGAGGGCCGCGAGGCAACGGTGAACTGGCCGACCGTGGATCTCAAGTGGCGCAACGATTCTCCGTACGGCGTCCTGATCCAGGCGTGGGTCACGGACAAGGTGAACGTGAGCTTCTGGAGTACCAAGGTCTGGGACATCACGGCGGAGAAGGGTCCGCGGACCAACTATCGGACACCGAAAACCGTCTACGACGACAGCGCGGGGTGCGTTTCACAGAGTGCCAACCCTGGCTTCGACGTCGCGGTCCGGCGAATCTTCTCCAAGAACGGCCGGGTCGTGAGGACCGAGACCTTCCACACCTCATACATCGCCGAGGATGAGGTCATCTGCGGACCGAAGCCGAACGCGACGCCGACGACCGGAACCGACTGAGACCTAGTACTGGTTCGCTCGCCACGTGCGGCCGCGCAGGAGGGCGTTCTCCATGACCACGGACTGGGCGCCGATGCTCACCTCGCCGTCCTCGGCCGACAGCACGGCGCCGAAGAGAACGCGCGCCTCGCGCCCGATCCGCACCCGGCCGCAGATGACGGCGGTGGCGGCGACGTACGCGCTGGGATGTATCTCTGGCCGGAAACCACGGTGTTCGATCAGCATGCGCAGAGCCTGCCACCGCGCGTTCCTGAGAGGGGTGGGCCTCGGAAGGGAAGGACGATGGACGGGACGACTGGCCGGGGGTCGGGCCCGAACGGCCGCCGTGTCGCAAGTCGATACCCGGGGAAGGGATCCGGGTATTTCTCCCGGTCCCCAGGACGGTCGAGTAGGCGAGGCTTGCGAAGGTAGCCTCCCTCGCCGGGTGCATCACCCCCTCCTACCACCCGGCGGGGGAGGCGCCGAGCGGCTGCGCTCAAGTTGCCCCGCGGCGCTCCGATATTCGAGTGACATCCAGATCAGCCAGGGGGAAGAGCGTGGGTGAGTGCACCGTCCTGGAAGCCGGTGATCTGGGCCAGGTCCTGATGGATCTTGAAGCGTCCTATGTCCGCAACTGGTTCTGCGGTCAGGCCTCAGACCCGCTCCTCCTGGAGATCATGGAGGCGGCACTCGACTGCATCCTGACTCACCGCCTTCGCTTCGTGATCGCGGACGTCAGCCGGGTCAGGGGACAGGCCCCGCTGGAGTTCCTCGAGCGCCTGCGGACGATGGTGCCGCTCATGGTCGACGCCGGGTGCCGAACCCAGTTTTCGATCATGCCGAACGTCACGAACGTCGTCGCGGTGAATGCGCGGACGTACCAGGAGCAGGAACGCCAGGGCGGCATGCTGACCATCGAGGTGCCGAACGTCGAGTCGGCGCTGAGTGAGATCGCCCGGCTCAACGCGCCCGCTGGCCGGGCCGAACTTTATCCCTAGCCTGGAGTCCCGAGGCCGGTGACCCGGGACGCCGGGCAGCCTCGAAAGCGGCGAATCCGGGACGGAGACATGAGCGCACCTGACCTCGTGGTTCCGGGGCGCGTGGACGTCCCCCTCCGCCGTTCCGAGCCGACGGGAGCGCTTCCCCGGTGGCTGTTGATGCATCGGGTGCAGCCGGTCGGGCCTGAGGCCGCTGAGGCACATACGACGCCGCACGCCTGGTGGAAGGTCATGTCCCTCACCGGCGTGGACTACTTCTCGACGTTGGCCTACCTGCCGGGCATCGCGGTACTCGCAGCCGGGGCGCTTTCGCCGCTGGCGACCCTGCTGATCGTCGCGCTGACCCTCCTGGGGATGCTTCCGATGTACCGCCGGGTGGCGCAGGAGAGCCCGCATGGTCAGGGGTCGGTGGCCATGCTGGAGGACCTGCTGCCCTTCTGGCGCGGCAAGCTGTTCGTGTTGGTTCTGCTCGGGTTCGTCGCGACCTCGTGGATCATCACGATCACGCTCTCCGCCGCCGACGCGTCGGTGCATCTGCTGGAGAACCCTTACGCACCGGACCTCCTTGAGGGCCACGCGGTCCTGCTGACCATCCTGCTGCTGCTCATCCTCGGTGGGGTGTTCCTGCTGGGGTTCAGCGAAGCGGTGGGGGTCGCCATCCCGCTCGTCGCGGTCTTTCTCGGGCTCAACGCGGTGGTGGTCGCGGTCGGCCTGTTCGACGCCGTGACGACGCCGGACGCCGTGTCCGCCTGGGTGGACGCCCTCGCCGAGAACCGCAGCGGCCCGCTCGACGTCATCGGGCCGGCCGTTCTGGCGTTCCCGCTGCTCGTGCTCGGTCTGTCCGGGTTCGAGACGGGCGTGAGCATGATGCCGCTGGTGGCTGCCGAGGGCAGCGACCCGCAGGAGCGGCTGCGTTCGCGGATCCGCAACACCCGCAAGCTGCTCACCGCGGCCGCGGTCATCATGTCGGTGTACCTGGTGGCGACGAGCTTCGTCACCACTGTGCTCATCCCCCGTGACGCGTTCGAGGACGGCGGTGAGGCCAACGGACGAGCGCTGGCCTACCTGGCGCACCAGCGTCTCGGCGAGGCGTTCGGGACGGTCTACGACCTCAGCACCATCCTGATCCTGTGGTTCGCCGGCGCCTCGGCGATGGCCGGGCTGATCAACATCGTGCCGCGCTATCTGCCGTCCTACGGCATGGCACCGGAATGGGGGCGCGCCGTCCGGCCCGTCGTGCTGGTGTACACCGCGATCTCAATCGGCATCACGATCGCCTTCTCGGCGGACGTCAACGCCCAGGCCGGTGCCTACGCCACGGGGATCCTCGCGATGATGGTGTCGGGTGCCGTTGCGGTCACCATCTCCGCCGTCCGGCGGCGGCAGCGGTGGGCCATGGTCGGGTTCGGCGTGCTCACGCTGGTGTTGGTGTACGCGCTGGTCGAGAACATCCGGGAGAAGCCGGACGGCATCGCGATCTCGGCCATGTTCATTGCCGGAATCATTCTGGTGTCACTCGTCTCCCGGGTCGCGCGCACGACGGAACTGCGCGCCGACCGCATCGAGTTCGACGACGCCGCGCGCCGTTACATCACGGATTCGCTAGCGGACGGCGAGCTGGACATCATCGCCAACCAACGGCAGGCGGGGGATGCCGCGGAGTACGAGGAGAAGGAGCGCGAACAACGCGGCACCAATCCCGTCCCGGGCCGGGCCGACGTCCTCTTCCTGGAGATCGACGTCGTCGATCCCTCCGACTTCAGCGACGTGCTCGTGGTCCGGGGGGTCGACGTGGATGGCTACCGTGTGCTGCGTTCGGACAGTCCGGCGGTGCCGAACGCGATCGCCGCCATCCTGCTGGCGTTGCGGGACGCCACGGGGGTGCAGCCGCACTGCTATTTCGCCTGGTCGGAGGGCAACCCGATCACGCATCTGCTGCGCTACTTGATCCTGGGTCGCGGCGACACCGCGCCCGTGGTGCGGGAGATCCTGCGCAAGAGCGAGCCCTCACCGGACCTGCGGCCGCGCATCCACGTGGGCTGACGTATTGGCGCCATGGCCACCCCGCCCATGATTTTGGAAGATACGTCTGCTGTCGACCGACGGATCCTCCAAAATCATGGGTGGCAGGACGAACTCCCACGGACCGCCACAACCAGCGCCGCGGCAGCTCCGATTAGCAGCGTGAACAACCTGGCAAGATCTCGGATGTCTCGTGGCGATGCGGAACGCTCGCCCGACTCCAAGCGGGGAAAGCCGCAACGTGCCTATGGGCGACGCGGAAATCGCTCGAACTCGGGACGACGCTTCGCCTTGAAGGCCTCGCGGCCCTCGCGCGCCTCGTCCGTGGCATAGAACAGCAGGTTGGCATCGTGGGCGAGCTGCTGGATACCGGCCAGTCCGTCCTCGGCGGCGTTGAAGCTCGCCTTCATCAGCCGGAGCGCGAACGGCGACATCTCCAGCATCCGGCGGCACCACGCCACGGTCTCCCGCTCCAGCTCCGCCAGTGGCACGACCGTGTTGACCAGGCCCATCCCCTTGGCTTCGTACGCGTCGTACTGCCGGCACAGGAACCAGATCTCCTTGGCCTTCTTGACGCCGACCATCTGCGCCATCAGACCGGCCCCGTACCCGCCGTCGAAAGACCCCACCTTCGGGCCGACCTGGCCGAACTTGGCGTTGTCGGCGGCGATCGTCAGATCGCAGATCAGGTGGAGCACATGGCCGCCCCCGATAGCGTAGCCGGCCACCATGGCGACCACGGGCTTGGGCAGCCGGCGGATCTGGATCTGCAGGTCGGTGACGTGGAACCGGCCGACGGCGCCGGCTCGTCCCGGTTCGGTCAGGTAGCCGGTGTCGCCGCGAACGCGCTGGTCGCCGCCGGAGCAGAACGCGTCCGGCCCCTCGCCGGTGAGAATGACGACGCCGACCTGGGGATCCTCCCGCGCGATCACCAGCGCGTCGGAGATCTCGATGAGGGTCTGCGGGCGGAAGGCGTTGCGCACCTCCGGCCGGCATATCGTGATCTTGGCGATGCCGCCGTCGTCGCTGTACTCCAGCCGGATGTCCCCGTACTCCCCGACCTGGGACCACGTCACTGTCGGTTCTTCGCCGGGCGACATCGACATGCGCGGCAGCCTACTGCCCGGGTTTTGCGGTCCTCCGGAACGGGGGCGGCTGCATGAATGCGTCTTAGGGCCGTCCGGTCAGCGGCCAGGACACGATCGTGCGGTACTCCTGCGCCCGGTCCGAACCTGCTTGATCACCCGACTCTGCCGCAGCACGGGCAGACGGCCCGGGGCGGCTCTGGACCAGGTGAAGGTCGGCCGCCGTCCATTCCGGCCCTTCGTAGTCGCCGAGCGCTCCGACCAGCTTGCGCAAGTCGAGCCCGCGCGTGCTCCGGTTGGTTCTCGCCACGGTCAGATGCGGCCGGTACGCCCGGTCCTCGACCTCCAGGCCGGTCCGGCGCGCGGCCGCGGTGGTGGACGCCGCGAGCCACCGCAGCGGATCGACGTCGCCGCTCACCCTGGTGAAGAACACGCGATCACCGAATCGTCCCGCGGCCCCGAACCTCAGGCGCAACGGTGCATGGCGCGTCGCGGCTCGGGCCAGCCGGCCGGTGAGCTCGCGTTGAGCGGCGTCCGCGACCTCACCGAGGAACGTCAGGGTCAGGTGCCAGTTCCGCGACGGCACCCATCGCAGGCCCGGCGCGAGCTGCCGCACCGGCTCGAGGGCACTCTCGAGATGGCGCACGGCGTCCGGAGACGGCCAGACGGCGACGAACAGCCGCATGACCCGGCTCAGCCCGGGCTGTCGGCTCGGCGCACCACCTGGCCCGCCCGGAGGAGTTCCGCCGGGGCATCGCGGAACAGCAGCGCGACTCGGCTCGGGTCGGCCCCCCGCCGGTTGATGAACTCCACGGACGCCGTCGACCGGACGACCAGGCCGTCGCCCTGCCAGACGTCCAGCTGCTCGCCGCTGCGAACCGCTCCCCGAACGACCCGTCCTGCGGCGACGACGCCTCGGCCCGCGACAGGAAAGACCTCCTCCACCAGGAACTCGAAGCCCTCGTCGGCTGGATCGCTCATGTGCTCATCCTGCCGAGGCGGGGCCCCGCAAGCCATGGCCCCGCCGTTCAGTGCTTCCGCACCACGTGTTCGGTCTCGCCCAGCTTCCAGACCGTGATGTCGAGGTGGCCGTCGATGACCTCCACCGACGAAGCGCCCGTGATGTCGAGCGCGTAGAAGTGGTCGAACTCCGCTCCGCGCAGGTCGAACCCCGTTTGCTCGAAGAGGTCCACGGCGAACCGCTGGTGCAGCTCTCGGTCCCGGACGTCGTTCGCCCTTCCCCACAGCTTGGCGTCGCCGTCGGATACCTCGGTGTCGACGGTCGCGGTGTGCAGGCACAGGCGCGGGTCGCGGGCCAGGTCCTGGAACTTGGTGGTGTGCGGCATGCCCATGAGCCACAGCTGTCCTTCGAAGATCCGCGGCTCCATCGGACTGATTCGCGGGAACCCGTCGGAGCGCAGCGTGGCCAGCATGCAGAGGTTGTGCGTCGCGGCGTGCCGGCGCAAGAAGATCTCGGCGATGCGCGGCGCCTCTTTGGCGAAGTCCTCCCAGGTCGTCATGTACCGGACGCTATCTCTGCCGCCCGGCAGCGCGATGGGTTGAGCGGGCACTTCTGCCCCGACACGCCCGGCGTGTCCGTGCAGAACTGCCCGCTCAACCGGCCGGAAGGCGTGCGCCCGCGACCGTCGTCGCCTCGCTCCCGGCCAGGACGGCCCGGTGGACGGCGGCCTCGAACGCATCGCCGTCCGCCATCGACGCGGCCAGTGCGCCGACGAACGCGTCACCCGCACCCGTCGTGTCGACGACCGCGACGGCGGGGGCGGGGACATGCCCCACCCGCTCGTCCTCGCACCAGGCGGCGCCCGCTGCTCCCAGGGTGAGTGCCACCCGCCGCGGTCCCTTCGCCCGCAACCGCCGGACCGCCGCCCCGGGCGCATCGCCCGGCTCGACGTCGGTCCCGATCAGGAAACGCGCTTCGTGCTCGTTGACGACGAGGGTGTCGACGCGCTCCAGGACATTCGCCGGCAGGGCCGCTGCCGGGGCGAGGTTGAGTAGCGTGGGCACCCCCGCGTCCGCGCACACGTCGATCACCGCCGCCACGGTCTCCAGCGGGATCTCCAGCTGGGTCACGACGAGGGCGGCCTCGGCCAGTCTGTCGCGATGCGCGCGGATGTCGCCGGGCGTGAGCGCGGCGTTGGCGCCGGACACCACGACGATGTGATTCTGCCCGTCGGGGGTGATCATGACGATGGCAGTCCCCGACGGGACGCCGGCCAGCCGGACCACGTCGGTCGTGTCGACGCCCGCCTCGGCCAGATCGCGGATCAACCCCGCTCCGGCGTCGTCGTCACCGACTCGCCCGACCATCCGGACCTGCCCGCCGAAGCGGGCGACCGCCACCGCCTGGTTGGCGCCCTTCCCCCCTCCGGCTCGGTGCAGATCAGTGGCCAGGACCGTCTCGCCGGGCGCCGGCACCGCGTCGAGCGTGCAGAGGAGGTCGGCGTTGATGGACCCGACCACGACGACCGGTCTGGTGATGCTCGTCACGCTCGCCGCAGGCTGCACAACAAGTAAGGCTACCCTTACCTGCGAACCCGTTGTGTCGAACAAGGAGATCAATGGCCGAGCCCACGGATCGGCGGCGCCCCCGGCCGATGGCGACCACGGTCCGCCGGACCGAGTGGATCAGTTCGTCGATGGTCCGCGTCGTCGTCGGCGGCGGGGACCTGTCCCGATTCCAGACCCCGACCTGGAGCGACTCTTACGTGAAGGTGCTGTTCCTCAGCAACGGTGTGGAGTACCCGCGCCCGATGGATCTGGACGCAGTCCGCGCCGACCTGCCCGCCGAGCACTGGCCTCGGCTGCGCACGTACACCGTGCGGGAATGGGATCCCGCGGCTGTGGAGCTCACGCTGGACGTCGTCGTCCATGGCGACGAGGGCCTCGCCGGACCGTGGGCGCGTGACGCCCGGCCCGGCGATGAGGTGCTTCTCCTGGGTCCCGGCGGTGGCTACAGCCCCGATCCGCAGGCCGATTGGCATCTGCTGGTCGGCGACGAGAGCGCGCTGCCGGCGATCGCCGTCGCTGCGCAGCGGCTGGGACCGGATGCCGTGGCCCGGATCTTCGTCGAGGTCCATAGCCCGGACGACGAGATCCGCTTCCCGCTGCCGGCGGCGGCCACCGTGACGTGGGTGCATCGCGGATCGGCACCCGTCGGTGAACTGCTGATGGACGCAGTGCGCGCCGCACCCTGGCCCGAAGGATCGGTACACGCGTTCGTGCACGGCGAGGCGGGCTTCGTCAAGGAGCTGCGGCGCTTTCTGCGCATCGATCGTGGCCTGTCCCTGGACCAGCTCTCGATCTCCGGCTACTGGCGACACGGCAAGGACGACGAGGGCTGGCGAGCCGCGAAGCGCGACTGGAACCGCGAGGTGGAGGAGCTGGAGGCCGCGGCCGGCGTCGCCTGATCGGCCCATCGTCGTCGCGCCCTGGAGCTGTCCGTCCGGAATGTCGGTGGCGGGCGCGACGATGACGCCATGGTGACGATCGAGGACGTGCGATCGGTGGCGAGTCGGCTGCCGAGGACGACGGAGCGCCTCGTGCGGGATCGGGTCACGTTCCGGGTGGGCCAGATCGTCTACGCCTCCTTCTCCCGGGACGAGACCGTGATGGGCTTCGGCTTCCCCAAGGAGGAACGCGCCGCACTGGTGAGTGCCGAGCCGGACAAGTTCCTCATGCCCACCGGGGGCGACCTGCGCTACAACTGGGTACTCGTGCGGCTGGAGGCCATCGACGTCGCGGAGATGCGCGAGCTTGTGGTCGACGCCTGGCGGATGGTGGTGCCGAAGCGGGTGGCGGCCGCCTACGACGCCGACGAAGCCCGAGAGATGTGATGGTCGGCGTCCACTGACGTACCGCTGCCGGAGCTGACGTGGACGGGCACGGTGTCCGGCCCGAGCGTGAACGAGAACGCCGCGCCGTGTCCAGGACTGGCCTTCGCCCAGATGCGCCCGCCGTGCCGTGCCACGATCCGGTTCGCGATCGACAGCCCGATCCCGGTTCCCTCGAACTCTTCCGCGGGATGCAGCCGCTGGAATACGCCGAAGAGCCGGTCGGCGTATCGCTCGTCGAAGCCGATCCCGTTGTCCCGCACGGTGATCACCGGCTCCTGGCCGGTCGTCGGGTCGACGCTGCATTCGACGCTGATGCGCGCGGGTTGCCGAGCAGCCGAATACTTGACGGCGTTGCCCAGGAGGTTGACGAATACCTGCTTCAACAGACGAGGATCGGCCGGAACCGTCGGCAGTTCACCGAGCTCCAGGATGACGTCGTGATCCTCCGGCAAGGGCGTCAGCTCATCCCAGGCCGATCGGGCGACGTCGGCCAGGGACGTCCTGACCTTGGTGAGCGGTGAGCGCAAGAGTCGGGAGAACGTCAGCAGGTCGTCGATCAGCTCACCCATGCGCGTCGCGTTGGCCGCCACGCGCTCGAGGTAATCGGCCGCCTGCACACCGAGTACCGCCCGGTGATCCTCAAGGACAAGGCGTGAGAAGGCGTTCACCGCCCGCAACGGCGCGCGCAGGTCATGCGACACGGAGTAGGAGAACGCCTCCAACTCGCGGTAGGCGGCCAGCAGATCCCGGTTCGCCGCCTCCAACTGCCCGTTCGCGCGCTGCAACTCCTCCGCCCGTTCGGCGAGCTGATCATTCGCCGCAGCGAGCGCTTCCTCCGCCTTCACCAGCGCGGTGACGTCGCGGGCGATGACCGCGAAGCCCTCCACCTCGCCCTGCTCGTCTCGGATGCACGTGACGTAACTGTGGACCAGGTACAGGCTGCCGTCGGCGCGGCGCCGCCACTCCTGGCTCGTCGCCGTCCCGTCGGTCACGGCTCGGGCCAGGATGTTGTCCATGTGGCCTTCGGGCGGCTCGTCCTCGGGATGGAACGCTTGGCCGGACATTCCGATGGCCTGCTCGGGCGGGTACCCGGTCATCACTGCGGCCCCGGTGTTCCAGCTGCGGATCACGCCGTTGGCGTCGAGCCGGATGATGCCGTAGTCGCGGACGCTGTCCACGAGCAGCCGAAGCTCGGCCTCGGCGACCTGCAGCGCGTCGTTCGCCTGCAATGCCGCGTCGGCCTCGCTGAGGATCCGGCGGCGCATGTCCTCGACATCGCCTCCCAGCTGGGCGAGCTCCGGCGGGCCGGGCTGCGGGATGGCGGTGTCCAACTCCCCGGCGCCCACCCTGCGCACTGCTGTCGTGATCATGTTCAGCGGGGAGAGAACCCAGCGGCGCACCAGCAGGACCAGGCCGGCCAGGAGCAGCGCGGCGACCCCCAGACTGGCGTACAGCGCGTACGTCACCCGGTTGAGGGCGGCGTCGAACCGCTCCCGGGCGGCGGCGAGTGAGGCATTGGTCGCCTCCTGCATCGCGGCGAGGCTGCGATGCATGGCGTCGAACAGCTGCTTGTGCTCCTCCCCCCGTGCAACATCGGCGAGCCGGTCCTCGCCGCGACCAGTTGTCTCGATGTCGCGGCGGGCGGCGGCACGCCATGCCGTCACCGCCGCCGAGACGTCGTCCAGCTGAGCCTGCTCCCGGGGGCGCCCTTGCAGCGACTGCCGCAGTCGCGCCACCATCTCCTGCTCCTGGGCGTACCTGGCCTCGAAGTCGGCGCGATATTCGGCTCGGCCCGTGGCCAGGTAGGCCTGTGCCGCGCTCTCCTCCGTGACCAGGACGTCGAGCAGCTGCTCGGCCTGTGTCCGTGACCTGGAGATCTGCCGAGCCTGTGCCAAGGCATCACCGCGCTCGGCGATGACCTGCACGTCCAGGGCTGCGATGGCCGCCATGGCGATCAGGACGAACCCGAGGGCGGCCTGGAAGCGCTGCCGGATCGAAGCGGACGCCGCCCGCGTCATCGCTGCCGACAAGGTCGACACCGGGTGCCGTTCATCGGGACACCATCCTCGATCGGCCGGCGATTACAGAACGCTCACAATCCATCACAGTATGCCCGGCCATCCAGCTCATGCATGCCCACCCACGCGGCGCTCGCCTCACGCACCCGTCCCGCCAGTCCGACATGATCGGGGTGAAGGTGGGTGACAAGCACCGCCCGGACGTCCGCGATGTCGAACCCTGCCTTGGCCGCGGCAGGTGCCGGTGCTGTCAGGCCGTGCGCTGAGCGCTGCCGCCGACGGTGTCGATGGCGCCACCATACGGGAGGGTTTCGGGCCGACCCCCCGGCTGGATGACCGCGTTGACCGGTCCGATCAGACGTCGAGCAGGTCGTCCAGGCAGCATCCGCGCATGAGCGTGAGCTCCTCGCGGAGCACAGCCACGGTGCTGCGCAGCTCGGTGGTGCCCAGCCGGGCCAGGTCGTCGAGGACCCGGGACGTGGCGCGCACCGTCGCGTCGTCCACCCGGCGGCTGTCAGTAGCCCCCACCATGAGCAGAAGCGCCTGCAGGATGTGCTCGCGGACGTCGGGGTGCACGGCGACGAGCGCGTCGAGCTCCCGCTCGTGGGCGTGGTAGATCCGCTCCCAGCGACGTCCGGTCCGGGTGCGGGCGAGCTCTTCGTGCAGCCGCTGAGTCGCCGCGGCCGGTGCGAAGACAGTGGACACGGGAATCCTCCGCAGTGGCGACGGGGCCGCTCCGTTGCGGCCGCGTGGCGCCGGGCAGGGTCCCGACGCCCTCCCGTTATCGGCATCCGCCGACGGCCCATTGAGTCCGCCGTTCGGGCGATCCTTCGCCCCCCAGCCGGGTCACCGCCGTGCTCGCTGCACCGGCGTCATCCACCGGTGGTGCTCGTCACACCGTGGCGAAGGCGGTGTTCCGGTGGTCCTTGCTACGTTGCGAGCGAGGAGTCATCAGGAGAGACATAGCCGCCTATGAGGAGGAACCGTGGCTGATCAGCGTGTGGCCATCGTGACGGGAGCGGCCCGGGGGATCGGGGCGGCCACCGCCAAGCGGCTGGCGGCTGACGGATTCGCGGTCGGCGTGCTCGACCTGGACGAGGCGTCCTGCGCGGACACCGTCAAGGCCATCGAGGCTGACGGCGGGAAGGCGCTCGCGGTGAGCGTCAATGTCGGTGACGCGGCCTTGGTAGAGGCGGCTGTCGAGCGCGTGGCGAACGAGCTAGGCCGGCCCGTCGTGCTCGTCAACAACGCCGGCATCACGCGGGACAACATGCTGTTCAAGATGTCGGAGGACGACTGGGACGCCGTCATGACGGTCCATCTGCGCGGCGCCTTCCTGATGACGCGGGCCACGCAGAAGTACATGACGCAGGCCGGGTTCGGCCGCGTCGTGAACCTGTCCAGCGTCTCCGCGCTCGGCAACCGAGGTCAGGCCAACTACGCGACGGCGAAGGCCGGTCTGCAGGGCTTCACCAAGACCGTGGCGATCGAGCTGGGCAAGTTCGGCGTCACCTGCAACGCGATCGCGCCCGGCTTCATCGAGACCGAGATGACAGCGGCCACCGCGGCCCGTCTCGGGATCAGCATGGAGGACTTCAAGGCCGCCGCGGCCAGCACCATCCCGGTGGCCCGGGTGGGTCAGCCCGAGGACATCGCCCACACGGTCTCCTTCCTCGTCAGCGAGGGCGCGGGGTTCGTCTCCGGCCAGGTGATCTACGTCGCGGGCGGCCCCAAGGACTGAAGGCGTATCTTCTGGGCGGCAACGGGGCCGCGCTGGGAGGATGCGTCGATGAAGTTCACGCAACTTCGGGGGCACGCGCGGGAGCTGGGCTTCACGCCGCAGGACCAGGTGCGCTGGCTGGCTCCGAAGCAGTTGTTCCGGATCGCCGTCCAAGTCGGGATGGCTTCCGCGTTCGCCAGCCTCGCGGACAACCGGGAACTGCAACGTCCCTTCCCGTCCAGCGAGCTGTCGCTGCCGCCGGACCCGGACGGTGGCTGCTGGATCGACTATGCGGCGGACGTCGGTGACGGCTTCGACCCCACGTACACCGTGGCGGGCGTCCTGGCCCGGCCAAGCCTGGAGCTGACCGACCCCGACGGCGATCGGCACGACCTGCCGCGGGCCTCGTTGCTGGTCCTCGGCGGGGACGAGGTCTATCCGATCCCGTCACCCACGGGTTACGCCGACCGGCTGCGCGGGCCGTACCGCGCCGCCTTCCCCGCCCCGCCCGGTGCGCGTCCGGACGACGGGCCCGCCATCATCGCGCTGCCCGGAAACCACGACTGGTACGACGGGCTGACCGCGTTCCTGCGGGTCTTCGCCCAGCACCGGCGGATCGGGGGCTGGCGGACCATCCAGGAGCGCAGCTATTTCGCCGTCCGGCTGCCGCACCGGTGGTGGCTGGTCGGGTTGGACACCCAACTGGGCTCGGAGATCGACGCACCGCAGCTGGACTATTTCCGCACCCGGCTGACCCACGAGCTGCGTCCCGGCGACAGCGTGATCGTCTGCTGCCCGTCGCCCACGTGGGTTCGGACGCCCGCGCGCCCGGTCGCGTTCGACACGCTGAACTTCTTCGACCGGACCATCCTTCGCACCCGCTACGACCACGAGACCGGCCTGGAGCATCCCACCGGAGCCCAGGCCCGGCTCTGGATCACCGGCGACCACCACCACTACGCCCGCTACGTTCAGACCCGCGACGGACGGGGTGAGCCGGCCGACGAGCCCGAGGCGGTGCAGTTCGTGACGTGCGGGCTGGGAGGCGCCTACCTCGCCTCGACCCACCGGCTGCCGGAGACGCTGGACCTGCCGTCACCGACCTCGACCCACACCCGGCCGGGTGAGACGTCGTCCTTCCGCCTCGCGGAGCGCTGGCCGTCACTCGCCGACTCTCGCCGCATGGCGCGCGGGCTGTTCGCCCCGCCGCCCCGCGGGCTGCCCTACCGCAACCCAGGATTCTGGACCCTGGCCGGCGCCGTCCACGCCGTCGGGTTCCTGATCCTCATCGGCCTGCTCGCCCTGCTGGTCAGGGCCACGCCTCTGGCCGCGCTGCGTACGGCGACGCCGAACGACACCTGGGAGCTGGGCGGCCAGCTGGCGGTGTGGGCGCTGGTCATCACAGTGGGGTGGTCGTTCGCCCCGGTTCTGCACCTGCGTCGTCCCCGGTTGCCGAGAATGACGGCCGTCGCGGTGATGCTCCAGCTGGCCATCGCCGTCGCCGGCCTGGTGGTCATCAACTGGCTGGTGCGCTTGATCGAGCTGCCCAGCTGGTTCCCCGGCGGTCGCGCGCTGCCCGACTACATCCTGCTCGGCGTCGCCCTCGCGGGCACCGTGGCGATCACCGGCCTGGTGGCCAGCTATGCGGTGGCCCTGTCCCTGGCGGTGACCGGATCGCACCACGCCCAGGATTGGCAGGACTCCGCGCAGGCGCTGGAGGATCGCAAGGGGTTCGTCCGGATCCGGCTGGACGGCGAGGGCCGTCTGCACCTGTATCCGGTCGTGATCGACCGGGTCTGCCACGACTGGGAGCTGGAGGTGATCGCCCCCGGCGAGGCGCGACCGGTACCGGCCGGTGATCCGCCGGCCCCCCGACTGCTGGAGCGGCCCGTCACGATCGCGCCGACGCCCAAGCCCTCGCCTGCGGCTCCTCCCCGGCCGGCGCCCCCCGGGGCGGCCGACGACGCGCCGTCCCTCGAACGTCGGCCGTGACCGTTCCCGTTCGGGTGCGCTGGCTGCGCCTGCCGGACGCCGGCTTGTCCGACGTCGAGCGGGATCGGCTCGCCCTGGACGTCGACGCCGCGACGCTGGCGCGCGTGCGGCGGATGCGCCGGCCCCTTGACCGGGACCGACGGCTGGCCGGGCATGCGCTGCTGCGCCGCATGGCCGCCGCGGTCTCCGGCACCGCGCCGTCGGCCCTCGTGGTCGCCGTTCGCTGTGTCACATGCGGCTCGACTGACCACGGCAAGCCGTACCTCGCCCTGCCCGGCGCCCCGGAGGTCAATCTCGCCCATTCCGGCCGGGTCGTTGCTGTGGTGCTCGCGCCGGCCGGGACGCCCGTGGGGATCGACGTCGAGTCCCGTACCGACGCCGACTGGCCGGCACTGCGGCGCGCCGTCTTCACCGACCTCGAGTGGAGCTGGACGGCCGATCAGCCCGACCCGGAACGTGCCCGGCTCACCGCGTGGGCGCGCAAGGAGGCGGTCGTGAAGGCCACGGGTCATGGTCTGGCGATCCCGCTCAACCGAGTCCGGGTGGACGGCGCTGCTCCCTGGACGCCGACGCTGACCGACCCGGCGATGATCGAGCCGAGCCGCATCATGGTGGGGACCGACCTGACCTCAGCTCCCGATCACGCCATGGCGGTCGCGGCCGTCGTCCCCGCCGGTGCCAAGCTGGAGGTCGACGTCGCGGAAGTGACTCACCCGGCGAAAACCCCGCTGCTAGAGTGAATTGTCCGTTACGAGGCCCTCAGGGGCGAAATCTGAGGGGGCGGGCGTGGCGATCGCGGAGGACCTCCGCCTGACGTCTGACGAGCCGCCCGAACCGGATACGCCGGAGCCACTGTCGACGTCCGGCCGCCCGGGCCGGGCGGAGGAGCACGAGCGGGTCGTCCGGCGGACTCAGCGCCTCCTGCACGCCGTCGAGGACGTGACGCTGGAGGAGTTCCGGGCGGAGGACGCGCACTTCGAGCGCAACTCCCGGCTCGGCCGCGAGCTGCTGTTCCTGCTGTCCAACAACGACTGGTCACGCCGCACGACCGAGGTCGTCGACATCAGCCAGGTGCATGCCGTCGACACCACGATCGTGGTCGACGTCGACCTGTCCTACGTCGACCATGAGGCCTTCCAACCGGACCAGGGTCTGGTCTGGCTGCCCCTGCTGATGCTCCCCCTGTCCCGGCCCTCGTATCAGGATGAGGACGAGGCGCGCTGGGTCCCGTGGCGTTCCCGGCAGCAGCATCCGGGCGGACCCCGCGGGGCCCGGCTGACTCGGGCCGCTGATCCGATCACCAGCCTGGAGGTGGCAGACGCCTCCGGCGCCCGCGTGGCGAAGGTGCCGCACGCACAGGTCCACCAGTGGATCGCCGCGGCGCTGGCGGAACTGCTGCTCAACGTCATGGCAAGCAGGCCACAGTTGCTGCTCGGTGAGATCACCAGCCCCACGGTGGAGCGCGAGCAGAAGCTGTTGCTGTCCGCGGCGATCCGTCGCCTGCTGCCCGGTTCCGCCGACGGCGGCCCGCCGGAGATCGGCGCCGCCATGCCCCAAGGCGTCCGCGAGGCGCGACGGCGGCTGCGGGAGGCGCTCGCCACCGACATCGAGACGGCGGAGGCCGCCGCTGAGGCGGCCCGTCACGAGCAGACGGCCGGCGGCGCACATTCCCCCGGATCGGCCTGGGTGTCACCGCCGTATCCGCCGGCCGATACAGCACCGCGGCCCCGGCCGGTGTTGGGTTCCCGCATCGGGGAGATCTTGCAGGCCCTGGTCGGGACGGTCATCGTCGTGGTTGGGGTCGAGGAGGGGAAGCGGCCGGCGTCGTTCACGGTGACCGTGCCGTCGCGGCGGTTGCGCCAGTCCGGGCGTGACCTGATCCGGCTGCAACCACGGGCCCGCGTCAGCATCGACCTGCTGAGCCCCACCACGCACGCGGACCGGCTGATCCGCCTGGTCCTGCCGGACGGCGTGGTCTGCGTGGACGAAGGCCGGGTGGCGAGCATGGCCCGGACCGGCCGTGCGGGACGTGCCGGGCGGACGCCTCCGGCGGAGGAACCGGGCGGCCGCAAAGGGCGCCGGCGGCCGGTCACGGTGGCGCGGATCGACGTCGTCCTGCCGGCGCCGTTCGAGCGTCTCGACACGCTCATGCAACGGCTGCTGCCACAGGACCTGCCGGCGGACCGGATGGCGTCCTGGCTCGACGGCCGGCTGGCCGAGGTGGCGCTGCACAAGGTGGACGCCGCCCTGGAGAGTCTGCGCTACTACGAAGTCACCCGGGTGCGCGCGCCGGGACGGCTGGCGGACGCCCTGCCCGGCGGAGCGGTGGACGACCCGGCCTCGGTCACCGAGGAGGTCGATCTCCGCCTGCGCCGGTTGCGCAATCAGCTCGACGAGATCCGCCGGTTGCGGCCGGGCAGCCGAAGCATCACCCCACTGCGGACGGCCTGGGACGACGGCTCCTGGTTCCCGGCACGGATGCGGCGCCGCTTGTCGGTGAACACGGCGAGTCCCGGATCGGTGCTGATCCGGGCCACGGCGGTGGAAGAGGTGACCCAGCGGGCGCGGCCCACGCGGGCGAGGATCGACGCCGAGGTCGCCGTCTTCGACTCTCCGGTGTTCAACGTGGCCCGCTACACCGGCACGATGAACCTGCTCGTCCTCGGCGTGCTCGCCGCCGTGCTGACGTGGCGCCAGGCGCGCAGCGAGGACCAGTTCCAGCGCGAGCTGCTGGCGACGGTGCTCACCTTGTTCTCGGCCGTGCAGGCGAGCCGGGTGGAACACCCGGACGGGTCGACGTTGCGCGGCGTGCTGTCCCAGGCCAGCTACTGGCTCCTGATCGCCTCGGTGCTGCCGACCGTTCTCCTCGCGTTGGCGTTCGCCGTCGTCCCGCCGGAGCGGGCCGACGACGCAGCGCGGATCGCCTTGTTGTTCCAACTGCTCCTGGTCTGGCGATTACGCCGCGGGCCGATGCCGCGGCCGCTGAACGGTCGACCACCGCTGACCCTGGCCACCGAATACGCGCCGGACCATGCCAGCGCCGACGGCCTGCGCAGCGCCTGGTGCCGGTCCCTGACGGCAGAGGCGATGCTGCTGGGCCGGGAGGCATTCGCGTACGTCGTGAGCCGGCCCGCGGGTGAGGGGCGATTCACCGGGCTGCTGGACGGTGCGTTGCGCGCACCGAGTCGGGTGGACGAGCGGCTGGCGGCGGCCCGCCGTGCCGCGAACCGGGTGCTGGGGACGGCGCCGAAGGACCGGGCTTCCGGCAGCCTCGGCCCCGCGGTGAACCTGCTGGGCGTCGCGCAGAGCGCGACGGCCGGCCGCACCCTGTCCTACCTGGTGTTCCGGGAGAAGCCGGTGGACGGCTGGCCCGCGCCGTTGTCACCGCCGGATCCGGCCGACGTCGTCACCGCCGTACCGCTGGACGCCGAGCGGCTCGCGCCCACGGAGCCACCGGAATGGATCCTGGAGGTGCTGATCGGCCTGCCGGAGCTCCCGATGGCGACGCTGCTGTCGGGCCATCCCGTGCTCACCGTGCTCGAGGCCGCCGCGCGGTACAACTTCCGCGTTCAGGGCGTGCAGCTTCCGGCGATGCCGCCGCCGCGGGACGTGTCGCACGAGGACGACGACGCTCCGCCGCGACGCTGGATGCGGCTTCGGGTGAACGTGTCGTATCGCCGGGGGGACACTCTGCGCGGCCTGCGTTCGTTCCTGCTGGCAGTGGAGGCCCTCCGGTCCGCCAGCCCGGAAGCGGGCCTCGCCGTCGCGGTCCGGGTGGCGCCCGACCAGCCGACGCAGCCGGGCAAGGGTAGGGCGTCGCGTGCGCTGACCGATCGGGACTTCGACGTCGTGCCGGACGAGGAGGCCGCCAACGACCCGGTGCGCCGCTGGCGAGCCCTGGCGATCTGCCAGCAATCTCGGACCGGCGGGCTGCACGACTTGCTGGGCGCGTTGGCGCAGGAACGCCCGGCATTCGAGCTGGCGGGGATGAGTGTGACTGCCGTGCACGGGCAGACCGTCGTGTTCGTGCTCGGCCGCGACGCCGCGGATCCGGACGTGAGCGGCGATGACCTCCCTGCGGCGCTCGCGGCGCGGGCCCGGCCGAGTGACCGGCTGACCGTCGCCGTCGACGAGCGCCTGGCGGCGCGCACGCTGGACGGGTCCGCCGCTGCGCAGGATCGGCTGCTGTTGCAGGTGGGGGTTCGGGCGCCCGACCGACCCGGGGTCCTGCGCGACACGCTGGAGCATCTGCGGCTGGCGATCGCCGAGCACGCCCCGCACGGCGTTCAAGTGCCGGGACTCGACATCTGGTTCGCGAAACTGCGGGTGGTGGACGGCCGCTCGACCCGCGGGCGACTCACTCTGCGGCTGCCGGGCGGGCCGGATCGCTGGCGGGAGTGGCAGGACGCCGACTGGGCGGCTGTCGAGCGCGCCGTGGCACGGGCCGGCGCCCTCGCCATCCGGGCCGATCCGGTGGACCCGCGGCGGGCCGGGTGGGCGTCACCATTGCTGGACGACACGGTGATCAGCGTTCACCTGCTGCGGGCCCCCGCGTAGTTGCAGCGCACCGTCAGGCGGCGGCCGCCGGCTCGATCTCGCGGAACGCTGATGCCGGCAGCCGGCCGAGCCGCCACTGCACGCCATCGGCCGTGTACTGCGTCATCTTGACGACGTCGCCGGTGCTCGGTGCCTGCACCGCCAGACCCGGTCGCACGACGATCATCATGTGGCCGGGCCCCGGCCCCCGGGCGCCGAACTCGCCGAACAGGATGTCGCCGGGCTGCTCCGAACCCGGTCGAACCTCGGTTGCCAGGCTCCACATCTGCGCCGCGGTTCGGACGACCACCTGGTATCCCGCCTGCCGCCACGCATAGACGTACAGCCCCGAGCAGTCGAACGCGTCCGGCCCGGTGGCGCCCCAGACGTAGGGCTTGCCCTGCTGCTCCAGCGCCGCACGCAGCATGACGCCGATCGCGCCGTCCGGCAGGCTGCTGGTCAGCACGTCGGTACAACCGAGGGAGATGTTGCCGACGGCCGACCGGACCAGCGACGTCGCCAGCGGCTCCCACTTCGCGTACGCCAACGGGAAGGCCGAGTGCTGCACGGCCTGGGCGGCCTGCGTCAGCGGCATCGACTCCCAGCCGGGGACCGCGAGCAGCGCCTGATAGAACTTCGTTGCCGCGATGGCGGGCGTGGTCAATTCGGCCACCGTGCCCCAACCGGAGGATGGCCGCTGCTGGAACAGGCCGACGCTGTCCCGATCGCCGTAGTCCAGGTTCCGCAGGCCGGACTCTTGCAGCGCGGTGGCGACGGCGATCACCAACCCGCGCCCCGGGACGGACAACTGCTGACCTGTCGCCACGATGGTGCCGGCGTTCTGCAGCTGATCGGCGTCCAGCGTCATGGTGACGCCGCCGGTGACGGCTGTGGGCGCGCAGACGGTTTGCGACGCGCCGTTGTTGTCGTACAGGCCGGCGCTGCCCATCATCATGAGCACCGGCACCACCAGCACCGCCGAGGCGAGCAGCACCAGGACGACGATGACCGCGACGGTGGTCCGCGCGCCTGTGGTGGCGCTGCGCCGCACCAGACTGTGCACGTGCAGATCGCCGTTCATGGTGCCTGCCCGGCGTCACCTTGGTCCGGCTGGATGTCGGACACCTGCCAGTCCCGGCCGTCCGCCACCACGGTGACCAGCACGGTGGACCCGTTCGACAGCGGGACGGCGACCATCGCCGACCTTTCCGCGACGTAGCGCACGACTGGTTCGCCGGACGGTCCCGCCCCAGGGAGGCTCGCCGGGTCGGTCAGGGCCAGGGCGTCGGACAGTTGTCGCGTCGCCAGCGGCGCCACCCGATCGTGCCACTGGGCGGCCGTCTCGCCGGGCCGGATGCGGCCCCACTGCTCCACGAAGCGGACCGCGGCGGACACGAACGGCGTGGCGTCGGGCACCCGGGCCGCCGTTGCCGTCGGGCCGGCGCCGGATGTCGAGCCGGTGGCGGTTCGGCCGTCGCCTTCGCCGTTGCCGCCACCGAACGCCGTGGACCCGATGATGACGACCAGAAGCAACGTTCCGCCCACCGCGATCGCGAGCCGACGCGGTGTGCGGCAGATCCAGGAGATCAAGTCAGCGACCACGTCCGGCCTCGACCGTGCGGTTGGCCTCCGATCTCACCCTGTGCTGATCGGGTCGGAAGATCTCCGCCAATTCGTCGAAGTCGTAGTCGGACAGATCGACGAGGTCGGCTCCAGGATCATGACGGCCACCGTTCCCGGTGGATCTCTCGTTGGGTCGCGCCGGTGCGGGACGCCGGGTGCCGTTGGTCCGAGGCACGTCGCGACCGGCGGCACCGGACGCCTCGAATCGACCACCGCCGCCCCGGTCCAGGGCGCGCTCGGTGCGAGCGGCTGCAGACCCGCCCGACCCGTTGCTGCCGCTCGACCCGTTGGCGCCGGCCAGGGCCAGATCGCGCGAGCCGCGGTCCGGCGTACCGCTGGCCTCGACCCGGGACGGAGTCAGTGGCGAGCCGGAGCCACTGCTGGGGGCCGGGCTTCCGACGCCGCTTGCGCCGGTCCCCGCCCCACTGCTGCTTGTGGGACCGCCGCCGACACCGGCTGGGACGCCGCTCCCGGAGTCCCCGGCCGAGGTGACGGTCACGCTGCCGGCCGTGATCGACACCGGTCCGGTGAGCGTCGCGGGCTCGTAGCTGGTGACCGCCTCGGCGCGTTGCGGGACGCCGTCGGGGGTCTTGACCTTCTGGTCCTCGTCGTCGGTCGCCTTGTTCGCCGCGGCCACGCCCAGGAACGTGCCGATCGCCGTCGTGATGATTCGGCCGCCGGTGCGGGCAACCCCGCGGCTGACCGTGCCGACGCCGCCTGCCGCCGCGCCGAAGTGGTTGCGCTCGCGGGACACCATGTGGGTCAGCCGGCGGAACGGGCGCAGCGCGATCCACATCACCACGGTGAGCAGCAGCACCAGCACGATGTCCAGCCAGGGCGGCAGCGTGGTGGACGGCGACAGCAGCACGCCGATCCCCTTCACCGTCACCGCGGATCCGATGCCGAAGATGATCGCGTTGATGATCGCCGAGGCCATCGTGTTGCCGATGCCGATCACCAGAGACCGCATGGTCGGGAAGAGGCCGAGGGTCGCGAACGCCGGGAACAGCATGACACCGAACCGGACGATGATCAGCGCGCCGAGGACCAGCAGACCCGCCATGAGCAGGAACGGGACGGCGCACAGCGTGGCCAGACCAGCCAGGAGGGCGTAGCCGACGCGGGTGTCCGACCGCTTGCCGGTGAGGTACTCGTAGGCGTCCGGGTCCTCGGTCTTGATCTTGTCGGCGGTCTCCTCGAAGGTCTTCTTCTTCTGGTCGATGATCTGCTCACCGCGCGCGGGGTCGCGCCGCAGGGTGTCGGCCTCCCGCCAGGTGAGGGCCTGGGAGTCGAAGATGACCGGGCCGTACCGCTTGGCGACGTCGGAGTTGGCGTCGCCGAACGTTCCGCCCAGCCACGCCTGGTACAGCAGCGCATCGTGCATGCTCGCCGTCGCCTGCTCGGCGGCGTTCATCGTGGCGTTCGGCGCGGTGCCGTTCAGCCCGCCCGTGACCGCCGCCATGGTGCTCGTCACGGTTTCGTCGGCAGCGTGTCCCGCGCTCAGCGGCCAGCGCAGGACCACGGTGACCAGCACCATGACGAAGAGCGCCCAGCCGACGGCGGCCGTGGACGACGCCATGGACGCGTGCCGGGCGCGCCAGACCAGCAGCAGCCCGAGTGCCGCGATCACCACGAAGGCCCACTGCTCGAAGACGGCGTGCTGCAGGGTCTGGACGACCTTCGTCACGAGTGGGTCGAACACGCCGAGGAAATCCGGCTCGAACGCCGCGCCCATGATGGCGCCGGTCGCCGCCACCATGGCCTTCGGCACGGTAAGGATCCAGTTGGCCACCGACGTGCCCACGGCCGCATCCGGGGACCGGGCGATGTCCGGGCCGCAGCCTAGGTCGTAGGTGTTCCAGCGCAGGCCGGCGTAGCCGTACTGCTGGTGGATCGTCGTCGTCGAGTTGGGGACGAACGGGTCACCGGGCGGCGGGAGCGTCTTCGGCGGCGACTCGAAAAAGCCGACGACGCCGCGGCCGGGCATTTCTGGTGTCGGCGCGTTGGTGCAGCCGAGGATGTCCGGCAGTTGGTGGGTCGCCGCCTGGGCCGAAGGCGCCGCGAACACGGCAAGGAGGGTGACCAACGCGCCGGACAGTGCCGCGCCGAGCGCCGCCCGCAGGCGCCGTCTCATTCTCGGCCTGCCGGCACATCCTGCGGCGACGACGCCGGCCATCCGGTGCCCGTGGCGGCGGCCTGCGCGTGCCGGCGTGGCCGCATCCGCCAGCCGCTCCACCCGCCGTTCGACCCGCTCGACCCGTTCGACTCGTTCGACCCGTTCGACTCGTTCGGTGAGCCGTTGCCGGCCGCGGCGGACTCGGCCCCCTCGGTGACGGGGACGTCGCTTGCCGGCACCGGGACCACGTCCTCGATGGCCGGAGCGTCGGTCACGATCGGGATCGGACCGGAAAGGACCGCATCGAAGGCCGGCTCGGGCCGCACCTGCGCTGCAGGGAGGTCGGGCAGCGGATCGTCGTCGTCCGGCGTACCGTGCGCCAGCAGCGCCTGCTCGGCGATCGTGAGGTCGATCTGGTCCGGCGCGCTGTGCCGTCCGTGCCGCTGCTGCGCAGGCGCGGTCGTGTCCAGTGCGTCGAGGACGTGCGGCAGGTGGTCGAGGTCGACCCGCATCCGGTCGACGTTGCCGTCGACGTCGCGCATCACGAACTCGCGCAGCCCGGATCGGGTGTTGGTCGACGAGCGCGGCGACAGCCGGGACAGGACGCCCTCGTACCCGACGCCCGGCGGGACGCGAAGCATCCGCAGCGCGTCGGCTGCCACCTGCTCGTCCTCGATGCGGCCGACGAAGGCGGCTGAGATGAAGTTGGACACCTCCATGCCGAGCACGTCGGCCGGGTTCTGCGAGGCGGCCAGCACGCAGGTGTTCCACTTCCGGCTGTCGCGCCCGAGCCGGGTGAACAAGGCGCGCCCCGCCCCCCACTCACCCAGGAAGTGTGTCTCGTCCAGCGCGACGAGCTTGCGTTCGGCGCGTGGGCGACCGTAGATCGTGCGGGTGGCGTACCAGGACGCCAGGTGCAGCAGCGGCACCGCCATCTGCTCGCTGGTTGACCAGTGCTCCCGGGGCACAGAGGGCGGGGGGAGCACCAGGCCGGGCATGGTGAGCACGGTGAGGACGGCATCGTCGTGGACCGTCTCAGTCCGCGGGCCGGTCGGGAAGAACAGCCGGGCCAGCGGCATCTCCGCCATGTCGCGCAGGTACGCCGCGATGTCCCTGGCGTGGTCGTCGTCGCGGCCCTCGAGGTGCTCGACCACGGTCCAGAGGCTGGTGGCGGGCGCGCCACGGGTGGCCCGGATCGCCTCGGTGAGCAACAGCCGGGTGCGTGACGCCGTGGACAGCGCCGGCGGCAGCAGCATCGTTGCGACGTCGAGGGCCAGCAGCTTGCGGTCCTGGGCCGCCAGCGTGCGCGCCTCCTCGAGCGCGTCGAGCGTCGTGTAGTCCTCCGGCTTGGGCTGGACGACGACGGCGTACGGGTTGAGCGTGCCGGGTGGTGCCGACGTCAGGTCGATGTGCCGGGCCCACGGCGCCAACTCGGGCAGCTCGGTGAGCCGGGCCAGGGGACCGGACGGGTCGAGCATGACCGACGTGATGCCGCGCCGGGCAGCCTCGTAGGTGATCAGGCCGGCCAGTACCGACTTGCCGGACCCGAGCGCGCCGACGATCGGCACCAGGCCCGACGTCTCGCGGACCTCGGTGGCGAAATGGGTGTCGAACATGACAGCGCGCCGCGACGACGCGCAGGTGTGGCCGAGGTACGGCCCGCGCCGGTCGCCAAGACTCGAGGACGCCGCGGGGACGCCCGCGCTGAAGTACAGCGCGGGAAGGCGGCGCCGGTATGCCGTCGAGGAGAGCGGTTCACCCGGAACGAACTCGCGCAGCAAGCCGTACTGGCCCTTCGGGTGCGCGATGGTGACGCGGCGCTTGCGGTAAGTGTCGATGACCTGGCGAGCCCGCTCCAGGGCCTGCTCCTGGCTGACGCCGGACACGGCGATGCGGAACCACCCGTGCACCCGGGTTCCGGCGACATCGCCGCCGGTGGTCATCTCGTCCTCGATGGTGCGTGCCTGGCGGGCCTGCCGTTCCAGGGCCAGCGGCTCGTCCAGGCCGTGGTCGCGATAGTGCCGCTGCATGTCGCGAACGATCAGCAACTTGCGCTGCACGGCGTCCAGCGCCTGCTCGCCGTCCAGCACGTCGAGGCGGATCGACCACTCGACGGCGAACGGCAGTCGGTCGGTGTTCACCAGCCACGGCTCGTGCGCGGGGTCCGGGACCTCGATCTCGTCGACCCGGCCGACGGTCAGCACGGCCACGTGCCGCTCCACCGCTCCAGCGCCGGGGTCGCGACGTGAGATCCGCACCGTTGGCGCGAAGGGTTCGGCCTCGTAGACGATGCCGTCCGACAGCTCGAACAGGTCCTCGGTCTCCCAGCGGCCGTCGTCCACCGGGGAGAGCGCCCCGGGCGCCGGCAGGCCCACGCCGAGGGAGCGGCGCATCAGCCACTCCAGCTCCCGGGCGGATACCGGCCGGCCGTCCAGGCCCGGCCCGGCGATGCTCTCGGCGACCAGTGCGGCATCCCGGTCTACCCGCTCGACCTCGTGCTTGGACGGACGCCGCAGCAGGCGCTCGGTGGCGGTCGCCATGCCGGAACGGTCCGACAGCCGGACGCCGAGATAGACCTCCTTCTCCGCCATCGTCGATGCCCGGACGTGCCGTTGGGCGTTCACCAGGTGATCTGCCCAGGTGTTCCCGGGGATACCGGGCAGCGGCTCGGGGGTACGCGCGTCGAGCGCCCTGGCCCAAGACGCCGCCGGGTAGGGGCGGGAGGTGATCCGGAAGTGCAGCCGGCGCCCGGCCAGCGCGGCGAGCCGCGTCGCGGTGTCCAGGATGAGGTTCAGCCGCTCGCCGTCCGCGCGGAAGGCCCATCGCTGGGTGGGCAGCGCGAACCAGGCCCACGTCGCGTGGTCGGTGAAGGCGAGGTTGCCTTCGATGGTGCGCAGGGCGAGCGGAAGCTTCGCCGCCCGCATCTCGCGGCTACGGTGACGCATCAGCCTGCTCCCGCCGGATCGATGACGGGCTGCGTGGCGACGGGGGGCTGCGCGGCGACGGGGCGGTCAGATCCGCGATCGGCGAGGGCCGGGGTAGTGGTCTGGGTGCCCTTGCGCGCGGCCTTGCCGGCCGGCTTGCTCTTCGTCTTGGGCGGGTGGGTGGTGCGGGGGGTCTTGGCGGCCTCAAGCGCCTTGGCGGTCTTGACGGCTACCCCAGGGCGCAGGTCGCGAACCCGCACCGCAGCCTCAGCCCGGTACCGCTCCCCACGGGCACCACCGCGCGGTGCGCTGAGGTCGGACAGAAACGTCTGATACACGGCGCCGAAGGGGCGTTCGTGATCGACGAACCCCATCACGCCGTACGTGAAGAGCGTCGTGATGGCCAATTCCCAGATGGGTGGGACGTGCACGTGCAAAGGAGTGATGGCCTCGACGAGCAGCACCACGAGCAGCGTGATCAGCCAGGTCGCGTACGCCAGATACCGGGCGGTCCACGGGAACGTCAGGCCGCTGGGTCCCAACCACACAGTGTTGACGCGGTACACCTCGTCATCGGGGGTGACCCGCACCGGTTCAACCTCCGAAGACCAGGTTGGTCAGCTGGCCGGCGAAGCCATAGAGGACGGCTGCTCCTGCGATCACACCCATCCCCAGCACGACGTTGGTCAGGGTGTTGGCGTTGTCGCTGATGCGCCCCTTACGGGCGGAAGCGATGATTCCGATGCCGATGATGAGCAGAACAAGGGGAATGATGTTCTTCACTCCCCACTCCACCACGCCGCTCGAATTGAGCGAGGGACCAGAGGCCTGCGCAAGCACCGAGGTCACCGCGGTGGTGACGGCCATGACAACCTCCCGGGCACGGGCAACCTTTCCATCCGGGGTAAGCGCCGTGACTCTCGACGCTTTGCACGGTGTGTCACGACCTTGCCACCCGAAGTGCAGTTTGCGGTAGTGGGGAGACCCCACAAATCCGTTCGAACGCGGCACAGCCTAACCCGCGTACCTGGGCTTCCCGGAACAGGCCGGGGATAGCGGGACGGAACGGGCATCTCCGTCACACCGCCCGTAGTCGGCGATCAGCCCCTCACGATCGGCATGTTTGTACGGATCATGGCTGATCTGGGCGCGTCAGCCACGCTTATCGGCCGTGACACGCCGAGGCGGGATTGCCGGGAAGAACGAGTTTGCGTCATGGATCCCGTCGACCCGGCGTCGCGAACCGAAGCATGGCCCGTGGTCGGGCGCCGACTCCCCGACTCTTCCCGCCAAAGTGACCGCTCAAGTGGGTCGATTCGGCGGGAAGGCCAGCGGGGACGGGTCAGGCAGGGACGACGTTCTCCCCGTCGACCTGCACCGTCACGGGCGTGAGGTCCGAGGTCGCGGGACCGGAGTTGGGGATCAGGGCACCCGTGGCAAGGGCGAACCTGGAGAAATGGCAGGGGCACTCGAGGTGGTCATCCTTCGGTGCGACCGTGCACCGCTGATGCGGGCAGATCGCACTGAATGCGGTCACCGTGCCCGCCTTGGGCTGGGCGATGATCAGCGGCTCTCCTGCGGCGTTGGTGGCGGAGACGGCGCCGCCGACGGGGATGTCGGAGAGCTTGGCCAGGACGCCGGAGCCGCCCGTGGCGGACGTCGCCGATCCGCCGGAGGAGCCGGAGTCGGCATCGGAGTCACCGCCGCCGCAGGCGGCGAGGGCTCCGATGCCGACCACGCTCACGGCGGTTCCCACGATCGCGCCACGGCGCGTGATGTCGGCGTCGTGCTGCACGTGCTCTCCTCAAGATAGTTGTGCGCTGAATGAATCAAGGAGGCGGACTGTACCGCGCCCACCTGTGTCCGTCCCTGTGTACGTCGGCCGGGCTCACCCGGTTCAGAAGTCGGGTGCGCGGTGTGGCGCTCGCCTCCGGCTCGCAGGCTGCCGGGAGCGGATCGCTCGCCTAGGCTCATCTGGCGCCGACCGTCACCGGATCCGCTGGCACGGTCGCCTGAGCCCGCTGAAGCTGGACCCGCAGGAGCGTGACGTGGCCGACCTCGTGTACCCGCCGGTGATCGCCATCGGGCGGACGCTCTTCGCAGCGCTGGGCCTGCGCTTCACGATCACCGGCGCCGAGAACATCCCAGTGACTGGCGGTGCAGTGCTGGCGAGCAACCACGTCAGCTATCTCGACTTCACTTTTGTCGGCCTCGCCGCCTTGCCGCGCAAGCGCTACGTCCGGTTCATGGCCAAGGAGGCAGTCTTCCGGCACCGGGTGTCCGGGCCGCTCATGCGCGGGATGAAGCACATTCCGGTGGACCGATCGGCCGGGGCGGCGGCGTACGCCGCGGCACTGCGGGCGCTGCGCGGAGGGGAACTGATCGGCGTCTTCCCCGAGGCGACCATCAGCCGCTCGTTCACCGTCAAGGAGTGCAAGAGCGGCGCCGCGCGGATGGCGCAGGCGGCCCGCGTACCGCTGATCCCGATCGCACTGTGGGGCGGCCAGCGGATCTACACCAAGGACCATCCGCGGGACCTGTCGCGGGGCAAGGCGATCACCATCGCGGTCGGCGAGCCGCTCGAGGCGAAGCCGACGGACGACACGGCCGAGGTCAATGCCGAGTTGCACCGCCGGATGTCGGCCCTCCTCGAGGAGGCGCAGCTCACTTATCCGGACAAGCCGGAGGGGGATGACGACCGCTGGTGGCTGCCCGCGCACCTCGGCGGGACTGCGCCGACTCCCGAGGAGGCCCAGCGGCTCGATGCCGAAGAAGCGGCCGCCCGCCGTCGCCGTCGCGAGTCCCGATAGGAAGCGGCCTCACGCCCATCACAACGGAAGATCCGGCTGCCATCGGGAGCCGGATCTTCCGTGATCATGCCGCGCCGATCGCGAGGGTCAGCCGCGGCGCCACCAGGCCTGCTCGGGCTCCGAGATCGGAATCTTGGAACCGGTGGAGGCCGGCACCAGCTTGTCGGACAGCCGGCGCTGCGGCGGCGCGAAGATGACGTTGGAGATCTCGCGGTAGTGCTCGTCTGGATCCGGAACGAAGTTGACGATGCTGAGCGCCTGATCCTGGCCGGCCGACTCCAGCACGAACACGCCGTACCCGAGCAGCTTGCCCGGCACCGTCCGGTCGTACCGCATGTCGGTGACCTTGGACAGCGGCATCATCGCGACCTTGCGCGTGAAGATGCCGTACACCAGGATCAGCCGCCGGTCGGTGGCGAGGAAGATCTCCATCCACCACTCGAAGATGCTCCACAGCAGCCACAGGACGATCCCGAGCCAGGCGATGATGGCGGCGTCCCGCAGGCGGAGCGCGGAGCCGGACAACGACTGGTCCAGCAGTCCGATCACTACGAGGCCGCCGACCGTGGCCGCGATCGGCTTGATCAGCGACAGCCAGTGCAGACGGAGCAGGAAGATGATCTGCTCGGTCGGGATCAGATACCGGTCGAGTTCCTTGGGCGCCTGCGGATGGAACCGCGGAGTCTTCGCCATCGCCGGGTCACTGCGACAGGAGTGCGTTGAAGAAGTCGCCGATGGAACTCAGACCACTTTTGATCGAGTCCCAGGCGCTCCCGACGACGTCGGCCGATTGCTGGGGGCTGTTGACCACCGCGTAAATCGCAAACGCCACCAAGATCAGGACGATGATCTGACGTGTGCGCGACACCGGGCCTCCTCAGTCCTCAGGTCGAGTGGGGCGGGCTGGCTGGCTCTGCGCCCGGCGTGTCCCATTATGGGCCGTGCGTGCGTAGTGTGTCACGAACGGCTACCGAGAGCGCGTAGCGACACCGGGTAACTCAGACTACGCCGTACAGGCGATCCCCAGCGTCGCCCAGCCCGGGAACGATAAAGCCCTGCTCATTGAGGCGCTCATCCAGACCCGCGACAACGATGGACACCGGCGCGTCGTCCCCGAACATCTTGCGGATCGCCTCGACGCCCTCGGGAGCCGCGAGCAGGCAGATGGCCGTGACGTCGACGGCACCCCGCTCCATCAGGAACTGGATCGCGGCGATCAGCGTGCCGCCCGTGGCGAGCATCGGGTCGAGGACGAAGACCTGCCGGCCGGAGAGATCCTCGGGGAGACGGGTGGCGTAGGTGCTGGCCTGCAGCGTTGCCTCGTCCCGGATCATGCCGAGGAAGCCGACCTCGGCTGTGGGGATCAGTCGCGTCATGCCGTCGAGCATGCCCAGGCCCGCCCGCAGGATCGGCACGACGAGCGGCTTGGGCGCCGCGAGGCGGTGACCGGACGTCGGTGCCACCGGGGTGGTGATCTCGTGCGGCTCCACCCGGACGCCGCGGGTGGCCTCGTAGGCCAGCAGCGTGACCAGCTCGTCGGCGAGGCGACGGAACGTGGGTGAGTCGGTGGTGGCATCCCGCAGGGCGGTGAGCTTGTGGGCGACCAGCGGGTGGTCCACGACGTGCAGCTGCATGAGCGCAACCTACTCGTCGCAGATGGCCTCGCGATGAAACGAGCCGGCGGCCGGGCGCTTGTGGTGACGGACACCGCAACGGTGACACCATGGTCATCGTGGCGTACTTCACCGCTGTGATCGCCCGCGCCGGAGGCGCGTGGCGAGCTCGGGATATCGAGGTTGACGAGGCATTGTCGCTGGACGAGTTGGCGGAGTCGTTACGTGCCGTGGCGGCGGACGGAGAGCCCGTCATCGCGTTGCTGGAGCACGAGGACGAGTGGTTCGCCGTCGTCCGAGTGGACGGCGACGACGAGCCAAGGATCTTTGTATCGGACCTGCCGGCCGCTTCCCGTGGCGGCTTCGCGGCGCTGGTTGCCCCCGCTGCCGACGTCGTCTTGGAGGAGGAGCCCGAGGACGACGAGGACGACGGCGGCGAGTCGGACGACGCCGAGCCCTCGGATGGGCCGGCGGCCTGGGCCGGCGATCCCGATCTGCTGGACGACCTCGGCGTACCAGGGCCGGAACTGCGGCGCTGGGTGGAGGATCACGGCGAGGACCCGGCGGCGGTGCTGGCCGACGTCGGCGAGCAAGTCGGCTTCGGTGAGTTGCTGGAGGCACTGCGCTGACGTCCTCGCGCTCGCCTTCGGGGTCGCCTTCGCGGCCACTTCCGGCGGGGCCGGACGACGAGGCGTGGATGGCTGAGGCGCTCGCCGAGGCGCGGCGCGCGGTCGGTACCGGCGACGTGCCGGTGGGGGCCGTCGTGGTGGACGCGGGTGTGGTTGTCGGCCGAGGGCACAACGCCCGGGAAGCCCTCGCGGACCCGACTGCCCATGCCGAGGTCCTCGCGCTGCGCCAGGCGGCGGCGGCGCTGGGACGGTGGCGGCTGGACGGGTGCAGCCTGGTGGTGACCCTCGAGCCGTGCGCGATGTGCGCCGGCGCGCTCGTGCTGGCCCGGGTGTCCCGGCTGGTGCTCGGCGCGTGGGATCCGAAGGCCGGGGCCGCCGGCTCGGTGCGGGACATCGTGCGGGATCGGCGACTCAACCACCGCGTCGAAGTGATCGGCGGCGTCCGGGAAGACGAGTGCGCCGCCCTGCTACGTGACTTCTTCACCGACCACCGACCCTGACCTCTCCAGGCTTCTCGTTCGTGATCAGGCAAGTCGCGCGCCATCCACGTAACGGATTCGGCTGGGACATGCCGCAGCCGCTACCCTGACCGGCGGTGGCGTGTCCGAGCGGCCTAAGGAGCACGCCTCGAAAGCGTGTGAGGGGGCAACTCCTCCGTGGGTTCAAATCCCACCGCCACCGCCCTGTCCATGATCACGGAAGATCCGGCTGCCCTGCGGGACCGGATCTTCCGTGATCATGAACCGCGCGACGCGGGCCGCCGCCGTCAGTGCTTGCGGCGCTACCAGGACGTCGGTTTCTCCGGTTGGTAGAGCCACACGTCGAAGAAGTGGCCCAGATCCTGCCCGCTGACCTGCTCCGCCAACGCGATGAACTGGTCTGTTGTCACGTTGCCGTAGCGGTGTTGCGCTGCCCAGTCACGCAGGATCTGGAAGAACGCGCCGTCTCCGATCTTCTCCCGGAGCGCCTGAAGCGTCATTGCCCCGCGGTAGTAGATCGTCCCGTTGAAGAGGTAGGCCGGCGTCCCCGGGTCACCGGGGGGCGGTGTCCAGAACAGGATGTCCTTGGCCGGGGTGTTGTACAGAGTGTTGAACCACTGGTGCGCCGACTTGCGGCCGTCATACTCGCTCCAGATCCATTCCGACCACGTGCCGAAGCCCTCGTGCAGCCAGATGTCGGGCCAGGTTGTGAGCGTCACCGAGTCGCCGTACCACATGTGGGACAGCTCGTGCGCCAGCGTCGCTTCGCTTGGCGTGCGGTCGAAGACCGGCTTGGTCTGCGTCTCCAGCGAGTAGCCGACGTTCTTGGCATCGTCGACCACGGCCCCGACCGCGTCGAACGGGTACGGCCCGTAAATCGAGGTGTAGAAGTCCACGATCGCGGGGAGTTTCTTCAGGACCGAACTCGTGGACAGCGTCGGATCGACCGCGATGTACACCGGAAGGCCGTTCGCCAGCCGATACTGGCTGACGTCGAAGCGCCCCAGCGTCGCGGTTGCCAGGTAGGGGGCCATCGGCAGGCTCTCCCGCCAGACGAACGTCGTCGTCCCGTTGCTCGTGTTCTGGGACAGCAGGACGCCGTTGGCCATCACGGTGAGTCCCTCGGGGACGGAGACCGAGAAGTCAAAGGTCGCCTTGTCCCGAGGGTTGTCGTTGACCGGGTACCACGCCGGTGATCCCTGAGGCTCGCCCACCACGAAGGCCCCGTCGTCCGTCGGTACCCAGCCCTCGATCGAGTCGTCGGGGTCGGTGACGACCGACGGCGTGCCCGCGTAGTCCACGACGACCGTGAAGGCCTGCCCCGCCGGCAGCCCGGCGGCCGGCGTGATCACCAGTTCCTGGCCGTCGCGCGTGAACGACGCGGCGGCGCCGTTGACCGTCAGGCTGGAGATGTCGAAGCCGCGTAGATCCAAATCGAACCGGCGCAGGTTCTGGGTCGCCGTGGCGCTGATCGTCGCCCGCCCGTCCAGGTGCGTCGTGGCGGGGTCGTAGCTCAGCCGCAGCGAGTAGTGCGAGACGTCGTAGCCGCCGTTACCCGCCAGGGGGAAGAACGGATCACCAAGGCCCGCGGAGCCGTCGACGAATCCGTCGGCCGCCCAGCTCGGGGCGGAGATGGCCAGGCTCGCCGCCACCAGTACCGGCGCGCTGAGCCGCAGCATCTTCCGTCGTCTCGACATCGTCCTCATGGCGCTTCCTCCGTCCAGGAGCCGCTCCGTTGCCGTCTTTGCGCCGCATGTCCGTGCCGCGGTCGATCCTGTCACCGGGTCGCCGGGCGCGTCGAGAACCCTGAGCAACGGGCATGAATGGTGCGACTCGCGTGTATCTCCGCCGCGGCCGAGTCGCTCATGAAACGGCAAGGGGGGAGGAGCGATGCTGCTTCGTGCACCGGCGGGTTGGCCCACGATCGTCGTCGCGGCCGTGGCCATGCTTCTGCTCGCCGGTCTCGACCTGGCCGGCTCGGTGATCGCCAAGGAGGCGGTGGCACGGCGGTCGCCCCTCCTCGGGGCGCTCGGCGCACTGATCTTCCTCGCCGTTTTCTGGGTCTTCGCGTCCAGCCTCCAGTACGGCGAGCTGGCTGTGCTGTCCTTCGGGTGGATCGTCGTTCTGCAGGTCGGCCTCGTGCTGATCGACCGGTTCCGCTACGACGTGCCCATGCCGCCCGGGAAGTGGATCGCCGTCGCCCTCCTGCTGCTGGTGCAGGGCTACCTGATGGTCGGTTCTCCCGCCGACGACGCGTAGCCGCCGCGCTCTCGTCAGCGGGTCCTCTCGTCAGTGGGTCGGGGTCGGCGTCGGGGTCGGGGTCGGGGTCGGCGTCGCCGTCACGACGACGCAGCGGCTCGGCGTCGGGACCGGGGCGACCGCTTTACTGGCGGCGGCGCGCGGCACCAGTCCGCGGAATCCGTTGCCGAGCACGAGGTCAATCGTCCGGGAGTCCCGTCCGTCCTTGCGAAGAGTGACTTTGCCGTTCAGCTGAACGCTGACGGACTTCATGGCCAGCGCACCGGGGGCTCCGTACCGGATCACGGCGATGTCCCTGACCGGGACCGGTCCCACCTCGTTGGTGACAGCGGTGACGGTGAAGCCGCGAGCGCGCAGTTCTGCGGCCACCTGCCGGGCGAGGCCGCGCCGGTTGGTGGCGTTGAAGACGCGGACCGCCACGGTGCGCGGATTGGCGGCGGTCTGGCTGGGACAGGGGACAGGCGCCGCGGCCAGGGTGGTGCCGCCGAAGGTCCACCAGCCGCTGTAGTGGCCGTATCCGGCGATGCCGGAGCCGATGACCAGCAGGAAGATGAACGCGAAGGTGATGCTCTGGCGGCGGTGCCGCCGCCGGATGCGGGGATTGAGCGGTCCCCCGCCGGCCGCCTTCTTCCATAGCGGGGCAGGACCCGGGTCGGCCTCAGCGTCGAGGGGTCTTGGCGGCGGATCGGCCGCCGCGGAAGGCTCCTGGTCTGAGTGGCCGTCGTCCGCCGGGCGGTCAGCCATCGATGACCAGAACCCGGGCGTGCAGCACCGGGCGCTGGGCGAGGGCCGCGCGGACGGCCCGGTGCAGGCCGTCCTCGAGATACATGGTCTCCCGCCACTGCACGACGTGCGCGAAGAGATCACCGAAGAAGGTGGAGTCCTCCGACAGCAGGGCGGCGAGGTCCAGAGTGCGCTTGGTGGTGACCAGTTCGTCGAGCCGGACCGGTCGCGGCGGCACGTCGGCCCACTGCTTGGGCGTGGTGTACCCGTGTTCCGGGTACGGGCGCCCTTCGCCGACCGCCTTGAAAATCACTCGGCGATTCTAAGGGCCTGCCCCGTAGATCGGGGCCGTATCGGACCCCGCCCGGGCGGGGTCCGATCAGCAGGAGTTTCGACCCCCAAAACGGGGTCGAAACTCCTGCTGATCCCGGCGGCCCCCGGGAGCCGATCGAGCCGGGAACTGAAACCGGCCTGATGCCGGTGAGCGGCGGGCTCCTCAGCAGCAGGCCAGGTCAGTTGGCGGAGGATAGGGGATTTGAACCCCTGAGGGTGGTTAGCCCAACACGATTTCCAAGTCCACGCCTGCCCGTTTCGCCCGGTTCACTCGCGTCCGCCTGTGCTCAGCACGCCCCTCCCTGGACCGCACCGAGCGGGTCCGATCAGCAGCGAATGAGACTGGAAATGAGACTGGCGAAGGTCGCCAATCCGCTGGCCCGAATTGGCCGGCGCCGAACGCCGGATCGGTGCAGTTCACGCGCTCGGCACGGACGCTGCATGCAAGGTCGATGGGAGTGGGTGGTCGTCGACGCCCGGGTCTTTCGCGCAGCCTCCACGGAGCTCCTCGGCGGCTGGGCGGCGCGAAGCCGTCGCCACCAGTTCCGGTCGGCCGTCGAGTCGCGTTCGAAACTCACCTTCCGACCCCGGCGGGTCGACGCCACACTGAGACGGTGACTGGCGGATCTTGGTTGGAATCGGCCCGTGGTCGCCGTAGTGCGCTGATCGTGGCAAGCAATGAGTACCAGGACCCGGGGCTGAGCGAATTGCGGGCTCCGGCCGCGGACGCGAACGCCTTGGCGACCGTTTTGAGAGACCCGGAGATCGGCGGCTTCGAGGTCCGTGCTTTGCTGAACGAGCCGGCCCATCTGGTCAACGAGGCCGTGGAGGAGTTCCTGACCGACCGTTCTCCCGATGACCTCTTGCTGTTGCACTTTTCCTGCCATGGCATCAAGGATCAGGAGGGCGAGCTGTACTTCGCGATGACGAATACGCGCCTGCGCCTACTGGCCGCGACCGCGGTCGCCGCTGACTTCGTGAACCGCCGGATGACTCAGAGCCGGTCGCGCCGCATCGTGTTGTTTCTGGACTGCTGCTATGCCGGTGCCTTTGATCGCGGAATGAGGGCTCGGGCCACCCGAGCGATGGATCTTCAGGAGCGTTTCGAGGGTCGGGGGCGCGCGGTGATCACGGCCTCGGGAGCCGTGGAGTACGCCTTCGAGGGCGGTGAGCTCACCGAGTCCGGCGATCCGGCTCCCTCGGTCTTCACCAGGGCAATGGTCCGAGGCCTGACCACCGGCGAGGCGGATCGTGACCAGGACGGGTACGTCGACCTGGACGAGCTGTACGACTACGTCTACGACGCGGTGCGTGAGGTGACCCCGCGCCAGACCCCCGGCAAGTGGACCTTCGGCGTCCAAGGCGACCTGGTGCTGGCCCGTCGGCGCAACCCGGTCACCGAGGCGGCCGCGTTGCCGCCGGAGCTGCAGCACTCCATGGACAGCCCGCTGGCCGGTGTGCGGGTGGGTGCCGTGGACGAGCTGGCCCGACTGCTGACCGGCCGTCACCAGGGCCTCGCTCTGGCTGCCCGGCAGGCGCTCCAGGCATTGGCCGATGACGATAGTCGCATCGTCGTGGCCGCGGCCACGAGTGCTCTCGGCGGATCGCGCCGCCCCGCGATGGCGAGCGCCAGCGACCAGCCGACACGGACACAACCGGTCGAGGCGGCAGGGTCGAGCGGCCCGACGCCGATGGCCACCACGCCGGATATGCCGCAGCCACAAGCCACAGCGACGAGGCGGACCTGGCCGCAATGGTGGCCGGTGAGGTGGCGAGGACGGAAGCTGCTGCTCCCACTGACGGCCGCCGTCCTGATCGTGGGCGGCGTGCTCAGCTGGCGGGTGTTCGATCACCCCGACCAGACGACGATTCCCGCCTCATTCGCCGGCCGTTGGGAGGGCGTGAACGCCAGCGGACAATCGCTCACCGCAACGCTGGCCAAGGAACTGCGGCTCGGCGACTTGCGGTCCGACGCCCCCAATGGGTGCTACACCGGCGCGCTCACGGTGCGGCAGGCCAGCAACTCTGAGCTCACGATGCGCTTCACGCCCACTCAACCAGCGACGTGCAATACACAAACTGTGGTCTTCACGCACCTGTCCGGAGGCGCCTTGAGCATGACAGTCCATCCGGACAACAATCGTTACCAGGAGGCCGAGTTCGCGGTTCGAATGACCCCGCAAGGATGAGGCGGATCAGCTATAGAAGCCCATGGTGTTCCAAGCCAGCCGCCAACGGTGCGAGCGGCCCCGCCGACACCCAACCATCAGTTTCGTTCGCGGCACCTCCTGGTACCTGCGCAACACCAACGGCCCAGAGCGTGGCGGTGTGCGGGGAAAGGTGTCGGCTCGACCCTGGTGTCGGATGAGACTGGACATGAGACTGACGAAGATCGTCGCTGACGACCAGCGCCGCTCGTACCTTGACTGACGGGTGCCATTTGCTACGCAGCGCCTCTCGATCACGTGGCCTGAGCCCGGTAGGTAGCCGCGTAGGCACATCGCCCGGCACCTCCATCCGGGTTCCGGATTTAGTCCGGCTAAACTATCCTGGTGCCAGGCCGATGAAGCGTCGTGACGTGCTCAAGGCCCTTCGCGCTGCCGGGTGTCACGTGCAGCGTGAGGGCGGTGAACACACCATCTGGCGGTGTCCGTGCGGGCAGCACAAGACCGCTGTTCCTAGGCACAGCGAGATCTCCGCAGGAGTCGTGGGCAGCATCGAGAAGCAGATGGCTTGCTTGGAGCAAGGGTGGTTGCAGTGAGCGAATACATCGGCCGGGCCTGGCGAGAGGGCGACTGGTGGGTCATTGACGTTGCCGGGGTCGGCGTCACCCAGGCGCGGACCCTGGACAAGATCGACCACATAGCCCGGTCCCTGGTCGCCGACCTGACTGACGTCCCCTACGAGAGCGTCACTGTCTCGGTCGCCATCGACCTGCCGCCGGCGATCGCCACACAGGTCGCCGAATTGCGCTCCAAGACCGATCAGGCAGCCGCGCAAGCCCAGGAGGCCTCCGACCTGCAGGCCCGCGTGGTGCGCAGCCTGTCCGTGGAGCAGGGACTGACCGGCCGCGAGATCGCCGCCATCCTCAAGGTCACCCCCGGCCGGATCTCCCAGATCGCCCGTCGGAGCGCATGACCTGCCATGAACGTCGCTCTGCACGATCCCGAATTGGGCGCCTAGGTGCGACGACGAAGCGTTGACCTGCAGCGACGGACGAACAGCGGTTGCCCCGGCAGGCCGCAGTCTCAGTTTCAGTCTCATTCATGGCGGTTCAACGAGCCTTCGCTCGGCCGCTCAACGCTCGGGTTGATGACGCGATCATGTGTCTGACCTGGGGTTTCGTGGCGGAGGATAGGGGATTTGAACCCCTGAGGGTGGTTAGCCCAACACGATTTCCAATCGTGCGCCCTAGGCCACTAGGCGAATCCTCCGCCGGGGAGTCTAGCGAAGGCCCGACGTGCGTCGCTCCGGCGGAACGCGGTCGACGGCGCGACCGGCCCTACCGCGGCGGCGCGGTAGGGTGGTCGCAGACCCCTCGTGCGGCGTCATCCTGCTGAACCCCCCCAGGGCCGGAAGGCAGCAAGGGTAGGTGGGCTCTGGCGGGTGCGCGAGGGGTCCCGTCTGTCCGGGCTACGGCGTCGGCGCCAGCAGGTGACTCCAGTGCCCGGGGCCGCCCGCGTTCTGGATGGCCAGGTCGTCGACGTTGGTGGTCGGCTGCCTTCCACCCGGGATCGTGTCCCACGACGAGACGTAGGTGGGCACGCCGCCGGTGACCTGGTAGATCCGTCCAGTGGACACACCGCGGATGAACGTGTTGTCCAGCGGGGTCCAGCGCAGGTGGTTGTACGGCGCAGTGCCGGCCCAGCCGATGTAGCGGCCGTCCAGGGCCGCGGGCGGGTCAGTGAGCACCGCGGGGTTCGAGACGTAGATGGGCGCGCCGCCAGCCACGATGTACACCTCGCCGGTCTGCGGACTGCGGATCGGCCAGCCGTCGAGCGGGTAGAACTGCAGGAAGCGGTACGCCCCAGTAGTAGCCCCGGAGTTGTCGATGGCGTACTGATCGACCGTGATCGCGGGTTGCACGCCGCCGTACGGCGCCCAGCTCGGCAGGTACATCGGTGCGCCGCCGGTCATCTTGTAGACCCGACCCGTCTGGCCACCCCGGACGAACACGGGCGGCGTACCGTCGCCGTCGTAGTCGAGGGTGAAGGGCGCGACTCCGTCCCAGGGGAACGGCTTGCCGGCGTTCACCAGGTCATTCGGATCGATGGTGATGCTCGGCTGGACCTTGCCACCGAAGGCTGCCCAGGTGGCGACGTAGATGGGCGCTCCCGCCACGAACCGGTACACCCGCCCGTCGCGGGCGTCCTTGACGAACGTACCGTCCCATGGGAACTGGTAGGTGTTGAGGTACTGCTGGGTGGTGATCGTCGTAACCGGCTTTGCCCCGCCGAACCAGGTCCACGAACTGACGTACAGCGTCGCGCCGCCCACGATCCGGAAGACGCGGCCGTTGTACGCGACGAAGCTGCCCTCAGGGAACGCCGAACCGGGCACCGTGGCCTGCACCGTGGCCTGCGTCGTGAAGCTCTCACTCGCCGCCGTCGACAGGCTTCCGCTCGTCGTCTTCGTCGCGCTGCCGCCCTTGGTGCGACCGGACGGCGCCGAGCGCAGTCCCGCAGCGGGGCTGGCGATCTTCACATCGGCCGAGCGCCCTGTGCCCGGCTCGTTCGCCGCGGCTGGGCCGCTGAAGGCCGCGGCGGCACAGGCCGCGATTGCGAGGGCTGCGATCGTGCGGAGTGTCCTGGCCGAGCTCATACGAGGCTCCGTTCTTGCGACTTGCGGGGAATGTCCGTAGTAGTGGCGTGGATGATGATGGCGGAAATCATGGCGAAGGATCAGTTGATCGCCTAATTTCGCTCGTCCGGATCTGTCGGCCGACGGCGCTAGGGTGTGTCCGGTGGGACGCCGTACCGACCAGCCGGGGACTCGGGCGTGACGACAGCGCTGTACCGCCGATACCGGCCTCAGGTGTTCGCCGAGGTCATCGGCCAGGAACACGTCACCGAACCGCTGTCCACCGCGCTGCGGGCCAATCGCGTCAACCACGCCTACCTGTTCTCCGGTCCACGCGGCTGCGGCAAGACGACCAGCGCCCGCATCCTCGCCCGTTGCCTGAACTGCGAGCAGGGCCCGACGCCGATCCCGTGCGGGACGTGCCCGTCGTGCGTCGAACTGGCTCGCGGCGGCCCCGGAAGCCTGGACGTGGTCGAGATCGACGCGGCCAGCCATGGTGGCGTGGACGACGCGCGTGACTTGCGGGAACGGGCGGCCTTCGCCCCGGTCCGGGATCGCTTCAAGGTCTTCATCATCGACGAGGCGCACATGGTCTCGACGCAGGGCTTCAACGCCCTCCTCAAGATCGTGGAGGAGCCACCGGAACATATCCGCTTCATCTTCGCCACCACGGAGCCCGAGAAGGTGATCGGAACCATCCGGTCGCGGACCCACCACTATCCATTCCGGCTGGTTCCGCCGGAACGCCTGCAGTCCTATCTCGCTCAGCTGTGCGAGCAGGAGGGCGTCGCCGTCGGCAAGGGTGTCCTGCCGCTGGTGGTGCGAGCCGGCGCCGGCTCGGTCCGTGACTCGCTGTCCGTCCTCGATCAGCTGATCGCGGGTGCGGGGGAGGAGGGCCTCACCTACCCCACGGCCGTCTCCCTCCTCGGGTACACCGACGGCGCGCTGCTCGACGATGTCGTGGACGCGCTGGCCGCGGCCGACGGCGCGACGGTCTTCGCCGTCGTCGATCGGGTCATCGAGTCCGGGCACGACCCGCGCCGGTTCGTCGAGGACCTGCTCGAGCGGCTGCGCGACCTGCTCGTGGTCGCCGCCGTGCGGGACGGCGCGCACGCGGTGTTCCGTGGCGTGCCCGACGACCAGCTGGACCGGATGCGCGGCCAGGCCGCCCGCTTCGGTGCCGCCGAGCTCTCTCGGGCGGCCGACGTCACCAACGCCGCCCTGACCGAGATGACCGGCGCGACGTCACCGCGACTGCAGCTTGAGCTGCTGTGCGCCCGGCTGCTGCTCCCGGGCGCTGAGGACACCGAGCGGGGGCTGCGCGCCCGGCTCGACCGGCTGGAGAAGCGGGTCGGGGTCGCGGTCCCCGGGCAGGTGGCTCAGGCCCCACCGCAGGCGGCGCCTCAGGCCGCCCAACCGCAGGCGCCGCTCGCCCCGGCGGCTGCGCAAGAATCCGCACCGGCCCTTTCGGCCGACGAGTGGGCTCCTCCGGCAGCGGCCGCCGCGCCGGCGCCCACGTCAGCCGGGCCGGCAGCGTCAGCCGAGCCGGCAGCGCCGGCAGCGCCGGCGGAGCGCGGCACGCCCGGGTCGGCCGACGTCGAGGCGATCCGTCGGATGTGGCCTGACGTCCTCGCCAAGCTCTCCGGCATCAAGCGAGCCACCTGGTCGCTGGTGTCACAGCATGCGCAGGTCCTGGATTACGACGGCCAACGGCTGCTGCTCGGCTTCGGGTCGCAGGGGCTGGCCGGTTCCTTCGGCCGGGGTGCCCACCAGGAGTTCCTGCGCCAGGCGCTCATCGACGTCATGGGGCTGGACTGCACGGTCGAGGCCACGGCGGGAGATCCGCGGAGCGCGTCGGCGCGGTCGCAGAGTGCCGGGGCGCCGCCTCGGCCGACGGCATCGGTGTCGACACCCGCACCCGCGGCACCAGCGGCACCGGCACCAGCGGCACCGGCACCAGCGGCACCGGAACGCGCCCCCGAACCAGCCCCGCGGCCTGCGCCCAGCCGCCGGCCGGAGCGGGCGCGCGCCGAGAGCGCGCGCGGTGCGACGCCGTACGACGAGGTGCCTCCGCCGCCGCTCGACGAGCCGCCGCCACGAGAGGACGAGCTGCCCCCGGACGATGGCTGGTCCGGTCGGACGAGGCGTGCCCCCGCTGCCGCGTCCGGACCGGCGCCGCGCGCCACCCGGCCGGTGCCCGCGCAGCCCGCGGATCCACCTCTTCAGGCCGCTGCGCCGCGACGGATCAGTCTGGACGACGACGTGCCGAGCGCCGATGACCCGGACATCGAGGGCTCACACCTGGTGGGCGCCCGGGTAGTGGAGCAGCTGCTCGGTGGCCGGGTGATCGAGGAACGCGAGGAATGACGGCACTCGGCGCCATTCCGGGGTGGGGCGCCACGTGGAAGGTTGCGCATGCCGCCGCGGCGGTCGTGTCCCCGTCCGGGATCGTGGAGACCTACGGCGAGCAGGGCCGCGAGTTCCGACTCGCCTCGGTGACCAAGCTGCTCTCCGCGGCAGCGATCATGCTCGGCGTCGAGGAGGGCGCCGTCGGGTTGGACGACGCCGCTGGACCGCCCGGCGCCACCCTGCGCCACCTGCTGGCCCATGCCGCCGGGTACGGCTTCGAGAGCGACGCGGGCGTCATCGCCAAGGTCGGCACTCGTCGGATCTACTCCAACCGAGGAATTGAGGTGGCCGCGGAGCACCTCGAACGCTCGGTGAGCATGCCGTTCGCCGAGTACCTCCAGGAGGGCATCCTCGAACCGCTCGGTATGACGCGCACCCGCCTGCCGGGATCTGCCGCGTTCGCCGGCTTCAGCACGACCGAGGACCTGGCCCGGTTCGCCGCCGAGCTGCTCACCCCGCAGCTCCTCGCTCCCGACACGGTCCGCGACATGACGAGCGTGCACTTTCCCGGGCTGTCCGGCGTCCTGCCCGGTCACGGGCGGTTCGACCCGCTGGACTGGGGGCTGGGCTTCGAGCACAACTTCTCGCGGCCCGGACACTGGGGCGGATCGCGGGTGTCGCCGGAGACGTCCGGCCATTTCGGCGCCGCCGGCACCTTCCTCTGGGTGGACCCGACGGCGCGCGTGGCCTGCATCTGCCTGGCCGATCGGGACTTCGGCGAGTGGGCCCGCAAGGAGTGGCCGGCGCTGTGCGACGCCGTGATCGTGGAATACGCCGGTTGAGCGGTGTTCCGCGGAACGTGACCAATGACCCCAGCCTGCCGTAGCGACTGCTCGGGTGGTGACCACGTAGGCTCGTAGCGTGTACGAGGGCGTGGTCCAGGACCTCATCGACGAACTCGGCAAGCTGCCGGGCGTCGGGCCGAAGAGTGCCCAGCGGATCGCGTTCCACCTGCTGCAGGCGGATCCGGACGACATCCGCCGGCTTGTCACGGCGCTGACCGAGGTGTCGGAGAAGGTCCGGTTCTGCACCGTCTGCGGCAACGTGTCGGCGGACGAGATGTGCCAGATCTGCCGCGACCCACGGCGGGACCCCAGCGTGCTGTGCGTCGTCGAGGAGCCGAAGGACGTCGTCGCGATCGAGAAGACCCGCGAGTTCCGTGGCCGCTATCACGTGCTGGGCGGGGCGATCAGTCCGATCGACGGCGTCGGCCCGGACGACCTGCGGATCAAGGAGCTGGTGGAGCGGCTCGCGTCAGGAGAGGTCACCGAGATCATCATCGCCACGGATCCGAATCTGGAGGGGGAGGCGACCGCGACGTATCTGGCCCGCTGGCTGAAGCCGATGGGCGTCAGAATCACCAGGCTCGCGTCCGGGCTACCCGTCGGGGGGGATCTTGAATACGCCGACGAGCTGACCCTGGGCCGGGCCTTTGAGGGGAGGAGATTGCTGGATGTCTGAGACGTTCCGCGGAACGCCGACGGAGCCCGGCCCACGCGCCGGGACAGGCGGATCCATCGACCTGACCGAGGACCGGACGGCGGAGGTCCTCGAGTTGCGCCGGCTGGCGCAGGAAACCGCCACCGACGCGCAGACCTACCTGGACACGGTCACCGAGGTGGCCAGCGGCAGTTCGCCGGACACCGCCATCCCGGTGCTGTTGCTCGCCTTGTCACAGATGCTGATGACCGGTGCCCGGCTGGGCGCGATCACCGACGTAGTCCCGAGCGAGAAGTTCGAGCCGGACGCCGGACAGGAGCCGGAGGTCGACCCGGTACGCACCGGCTTGGCCAACCTGCTCGACGGCCTGGACGAGTACGCCGACATCGTCGACCCGCTGACGTCGGGCGAGTTGGTGCGCGGGAGCCTGTCGGACGACCTTGCCGACGTGGCTGCCGACCTGGTGCACGGCCTGCGGCACTACCGGGACGGCCGGGTCGACGAGGCCCTGTGGTGGTGGCAGTTCTCCTACCTGTCCACCTGGGGGGTGCGCGCCACGAGCGCCCTGCGGGTGCTGCAGTCGATGCTGGGGCACCTGCGCCTGGACGTCGACTTCGAGACGGCGGCGGACGCCGAGTTCGAGGCCCTGCACGTCGACTGAGCGGACCGACCTGCGCCCGGCACCTTCATCACCTTCGTGGCCGATCAAGCAATCCGGTGCCGATCAAGCAATCCGGTGCCGATCAAGCAATCCGGAGCTCAAGATT
>Ga0081539_10001193_pt1 | contig 46877 bp, 40 predicted proteins | sample TabmetS4T2R2_FD_71023 | JGI IMG/M metagenome (GOLD analysis project Ga0081539, IMG submission 71023) | Tabebuia heterophylla rhizosphere microbial communities from the University of Puerto Rico - S4T2R2 | ecosystem: Host-associated > Plants > Roots > Rhizosphere ... | reverse complement strand
ACCACAAGGCCCGCGCCGCCGCGCGAGGGGGGCCGCGCGCCCCGCGCCCCCCCCCCCCCCCCCCCCCCCCCCCCCCCCCCCCCCCCCCCCCCCCCCCCCCGCCGTCAATCTGACAGCGCGCCTGCCGCGCTGACATGCCAGAGCGGCGCGCATGCGATTGAGGATATTCCTCCACGGTGGTCGTTCCGGACACAGCTGCTCAGGCATCATCCTTGCTCGCATCTCGACGATCTATGCGGCCGAGCGTGCTCGCGGTGATGGCCCTCGCGGCGCTGTTGGCCGGCTGCAGCGCTGGCTTCGGGCAGCAGTCCGAGCCATCCGCGCGGCAGGCCGCCGAGATGCGACGGGCGTCGGAGGAGGCGGCCCGAAAGCAGGTCGCCGCCAGCCGTGAGCTCGAAGAGCGCATGGCCCGGCAGCAGCTCGCGATCTTCGAGAAGGACGCCGAGATCCGAGCCCTGAATCAGAAGCTCGAGAGGGCGATCCTCGAAGTGGTGCGGGCGATGGCGAAGCTTCGCGGCCTCTCCGGCCGTGCCGAAGCGGCGTCGAGCCTGGCCGAGACGGAGATTGCGCTGAAGTCGGTGCCGGCGGACGCTGCCCTTCGACCGAAGGACGCCGATCTGGCGCAGGCGCAGCAGCTCTTCACTCTCGCCACCGAGGAATTCAAGAAGCAGAACTACGACGGCACCGTGTATCTCACCAGCCAGGTCAAGCTGCTCGTCAAGACGCGTCTCGAGCACAGCGCGAAGACCGCGGACGCCCCGAGGTCCGACAGCGACGTCGGCCTCGGCATGTGGCTGTCGCTCCGCGCTATCGGCCGCGGCAACGTCCGCGAGGGGCCGGGCCCGTCGCACCGCATCCTCTTCGTCGTCGACAAGGGAACGCCGCTCACGGCCATCTCGTACAACGGCGTGTGGGTACGCGTGAAGACGGACGACGGTCGGCTCGGCTGGCTGCACTACACCCTGCTCGATCAGCGCTGAAACGCGCGTCCCGACACGCTGCTCGATCAGCGCTGAACGCGCGCCGCGCTGCTCGATCAGTGCTGAACGCGCGCCGCCTCAGCGGCCGCGATGACTCGTCGTCTCGCCGCTCGCGACCACCGTCTTGTTTCGCCCCTGACGCTTGGCCTCGTAGAGCGCGGCGTCCGCAGCGGCGATGAGCGACGGCGCGGTGGCGCCGTGATCCGGGAACCCGGCGACGCCCACGCTGATCGTGACCTTGTGACGTGGGTGAAAGGTGGCTTTCGCCACCGCCTTGCGCACGCGCTCGGCCAGCTGGACGGCGTCGGCGGCGCTCACCTCGTGCAGCACCAGCGCGAACTCGTCACCGCCATAGCGCGCGGCGTAGTCGATGCTGCGGGTCGCCGACTTGAAGAGCTGTGTCATTTCGGTGAGCAGCCGGTCGCCCTGCTGATGACCGAAGCTGTCGTTGTACTGCTTGAAATGATCGACGTCGATCATGAGCACGGCCAGCGGATGCTTGAAGCGCTGCGCGCGCGCCAGCTCGGTGCCGAGCGTGTCGAGCAAGTGCTTGTGCGTGAACAGTCCCGTGAGCCCGTCGGTAATGGAGAGCGTCTTCAGCTCTTCGGTCATGTCGCGCAGTCGGCTCACCATCGTATTGAACGCGCGCGTGAGATATCCGACTTCGCCGTAGTCGAGCACGGGGAGCTCCACGTCGAAGTTGCCGGCGCCCAGCCGTTTTGCGCCGGCGGTGAGCCGATCGAGCGGCCGCACCACCGTCAGCGCGAGGACGTAGGCGGCCAGTCCGACCAGGATCACCACGCCAGCCACGACGAACAGCGTCACGTTCCGCTCGCGCGACACGCGGCCATACACTTCCTGCCGCGTTACCTCGGCCACGACCGCCCAGCCCAGCGCGGAGACCGGTCGCAGCGTCCCGACGACGGCCGCGCCGCGATCGTTGCTGTAGGCAACGGTCGTCTCGCTCTTCGCGAGCAGGCCTTTGCTCGCCGCCGCAGGCAGGCGCGCCGTGGTCGCGGCGCCGCCCGACGGCCGCGAGCTCACGATCACGCGCCCGGCCTTGTCGATGAGATGGACGTTGCCCGTCTGACCGATCGAGAAGTCCTTCAGGATCTTCTCGACGGAATCGAAGTTGAGCTTGCCGGCCATGGCGCCGAGCAGCCGGCCGTTCGCGCCCTTGATCGGCACCGCGATGAACATGACGGGCTTGTTCTTTCGGTCGTCGCGATGCGCTTCGCTGGCGACGTTGCCGTCGGCGCGGACCTGCTTCACCCAGTCGGCGGGCAGACGCGCGGCCACGTTGGGATCGCCGGGGACGAGATTTCGGCCGTCAAGGTCGAGCACCGCGATCTGATCGTAGTCGGCGAACTTCACGCGCACCGACGCGAGATAGGCGGTGATGCGGCGAACTGGCTCGTCGGAGGGCCGGGCCGGCGCGCCCGTCCGCGCGAGGAGCTCCACATTCTCTGTGATCTCGTAGGAGGTCGAGAAGACGCGCGTCTCGTAAAACCGCTCTTTGAGCCAGAGATTGAACTCGCGTGCCGACTGCGTGGTGGCGTTCCGAAGTTCTTCGGAGATCTTCTCGTTCACGTATTCGCGATTGCGCCAGTAGGCGTGCCAGCTCATCGTGACGGACGGCACGAGCGTGGCGAGGACCGCGAAGACGAGGATCTTGACCCTGATGCGGTCGAGGCGGAGGCGGTGGAGCACGCGATGAGCGGTCGTCTCCCACGTGCTCACCCACCGACCGATGCCGTTGTTCGCTGCAGGCGCAGAGCCGCTCGTCACCAAGACCAGACTAGCAAGGACACGCGCGGAGCCCCGTGCACAAAGTGCCGTGAGGCAGGCACCCGCGTCGCCTGCACTGCCACCCGGTAGCTGCGCTCTAACTGCGCGAAAGACGGTGCGTACGCGCGCCAGACGCGCACAGGCGCGTCGCTCAGACCGGGACGATCACCTGCGTGCGTGAGCGGACCTGCGGCGCGAACTGATACCAGCCACGCATGGCGCGAAACTCCGGGGTGGAGATGGCGGCCGGGCTGTCGAGCTCGTAGATCGTCGTGTAGATCCGGCGCGCCGTCCGCTCGGTCTTACCGGCCACGCTCTCCGAGACGTCACCGCAAGAGACGTAGCGCCGGCCACGCCGTACCCCCGGGCATCTCAGCGCATCCGGCAGGTGCACGGTGTCGTACCACCGATTCCACTCGACCTCGATCGAGGCGTCGACCTCGACGGTGACGATGAGCAGACACTCGGGGAAGTCAGCCATGGCGCCGCTCAGCGCAGGCGCGAGAGGTACTGCTGGACGAAATCGCAGCCCACGCTCTTCACGTACGCCTCGGTGAGGCGTCGCGTGATCGGCCCGGGCACGGCACCGTCGGCGATGCGCGCGCCGTTGAGCGAGCGTACGCCGCAGATGCACAGGCTCGTGGAGGTCAGGAACACTTCGTCCGCAGTCACCGCATCGTAGACATCCAGGTCGCGCTCCTCGCTCGGGATGCCGAGCTGAGCGGCCAGGTCCAGGACCATTCCGCGGCTCACGCCGGGCAGGACGTACTGCTCGCGCGGGGTGAGCATGCGTCCCCCGCGGACCACGAAGATGTTGCTCCCGATGCCCTCGCACAAGTTGCCGTGCTCGTCGAGCATGACGGCCCAGGCTTCGGGGCTATGCGACTTCACTTCCTTGTCGGCCAGGATCAGGTTCAGGTAGTTGTGCGTCTTGGCCCGCGGACTCACCTCGGCGGGGGCCACCCGCCGCGCAGAGGGGATGACCACGTCGATGCCGTCTCGAAACTGGCGCGCGCGTGCCTTGAGGGGCAGCGGCGTGCAGTCGACGATCACCTGCGGCCCCGTGTTCGCCCAGCCCTCGTCGCCGATCGCGTCGACCCCCCGGCTGATCCGCCAGGCCACCCACCAGTCGCCGGCGGCGGCGCGCAACGGCTCATTCCGCTCGACCACCTCGTCGGCGATCGCGATCATCTCCTTGGGCTCGAGCCCGCAGTCGATGCGCAGATAACGCAACGACCTGAACAGCCGCTCGACGTGCTCCTTCACGCGGAAGGGTTGCCCGTTGAACGTGCGGGTCATGTCGAAGCACCCGTCGCCGCGGTTGAAGCTCCGATCGCGGAACGGGATCACGACGTCCGTCTCGGGCACGAGTTTTCCGTTGAACCAGGCGGTCCGGGTCGTCATGGGCGGCGCCTCCTTCCGTTCACGGAGGGATCGTACACTCTACTTTGGATCAGGTGTGGCCGGTCCATCGGTCGGAGCTCGGACAGCTGCTGTGGCCGATCAGGTCATCGAATAATGAACCGCCGGGCTACTCCCAGTACGCGGTCACGGACGAGGCGATGCTCCGCGAGGGCACGGCAAACGTGGCGACGTAATCCCGAGGGCAACGTGGCGGTCGCGATTGCTGCGGTTGCGCGCTAAGGGCGCGAAAGAATGGTGGGCAGGGACGGGATTGAACCGCCGACACCAGGATTTTCAGTCCTGTGCTCTACCAACTGAGCTACCTGCCCACCAAGGCTGCCTAGGTTACCACGCTCCGCGTTAGAATCTTCGAGTGGGGGCGCTCAACAGCCGTCTGATCGCGCCGCTCGCCGTCGTCCTCGCGGCGGTTGCCGCCGTCGCTCTTCCGTCGCTCGAAGCCGCCGAGCAGATCTATCGCTGGTACGACAAGGACGGCAACGTCTACTACACCCAGCACCCGCCGCCGCCGGGCGCGCTACGCGCTCCACCGGCGCCGGCGCCGCTCATGCCCCCCGCACCGCCCGCGCCGATCACGCCGCCGCCGGCCGCGACCATCACGCCCACGCTGCCCAGCGCCGAGTCGCAAGCAGAGCGCGCGGCGCCGCGGATCGCGCCCCCAACGCCGGCGCCCGCGAAACCCGCCGTGACGGCGCGCACGCCATCACCCGCCGCTCCAGCGGCCCGCAAGACACCGCCGCCGTCGGCCGACGAGATCAACGCCGGTCTCGCGCGAGCGCTGGAGGCCTATCGCCTCGGCGACTACGCCGCCACGCTGGCCATCTTGAGACCGCTCGCCGAGCAGGGGGACGCGACGGCGCAGTCGAGGCTCGCGGCGCTCTATGAGCGCGGCGCCGGCGTCGAGCAGGATTTCGTGGAGGCGGCGCAGTGGTACCGCAAGGCCGCCGAAGGCGGCGATGCGAGCGCGCAGCACAGCTTTGGCGGCCTGCTCAGCGAGGGCCGTGGTGTCGCGCGCAACGACGCGGACGCGATCGTCTGGTGGCAACGAGCCGCCGAGCAGGGTCTGGCCGCTGCGCAGACGAGTCTCGGCAGCGCCTATCACGCGGGCGTCGGTGTCGATAAAGACGACTCCGCCGCGGTGAGTTGGTGGCGTAAGGCAGCGCAGCAAGGATTTCCGCCGGCGCAGGAGCGGCTCGGCTTCGCGTACGAGCGGGGCGCGGGCGTCGAGCGAAGCGACGAGCAGGCGATGTTCTGGTACCGCACCGCCGCCGAGCAGGGGTTCGCCACGGCCCAGGTCGACCTCGCCGATCTCTATCGCAAGAGCCGCAAGGCGGACGACGCTGCGGAGGCGGTGCGCTGGTACCGCATCGCGGCGGCGCACGGCAATCCGACGGCGCAACACGCGCTCGCGGCCGCCTACGCCGCCGGCGCCGGCGTGAAGCAGGACTACGCGGAGGCGGCGCGGCTCTATCGCCAGGCGGCCGAGCAGGGTTTCGCGCCGGCCCAGACGGCGTTGGCGGGCATGTACCTGCGCGGCGAGGGTGTCGCGAAGAACCGCGAGGAGGCCGAGCGCTGGATGCGGCGCGCGGCCGGCGAGGCGCCGGCGACGCCGGCGCACCCGCCCGCGCCCGTCGCTCGCTGACGACGCCTGCGGCGCGCCGACTACTCGACGACCGCGATCACGCCCAGACCGCCCATCTTCTCGAGCACGAGCGTGACGATGATCGTGTCACCGAGCACGAGCGCTCGCGTGAGATCGCTCAGCACCACGTGCGGCCCCGTCTCCGTGAAGTGCGTCACGGACGCGCCGGGCACGGTCATGCGTGACAGCGGCTGCCCGCGGCCGTCGACGAGCTGCGCCTTTCCCGCCACCGGCGTGTGCACGGCGGTGATGACGTCGCCGTACTTGCCGCTGCTCTTGAGATCGAAGTAGACCGCCGCGCCCTCGCCCTGGCGCACGAGGCGGCCCTTCTCGGGCCGCACCATGGTGCCGCCGGCGTCCGTCACCGTCGGATAGTGCACGCACCCGCCCGACGCCAGCGCCACGCCCAGCGCGAGAGCGGCGAGCGCGCGCGCGGTCACGAGCGGAACGCGCCCTCGGCGGCGAGCGCGCGGAACCCCGCGTCGTAGGCGCGCAGCGTGCGCTCGAAGTCCTCCTGGGAATGCAGCGCGGAGATCCAGCCGTGGTTCATCGAGCAGTCGACGCCGTTGTTCAGCAGCGCGCAGCGCAGCAGATGATAGACGGCGCCCTTGCGCGGGCGGTCGAAGCCCGCGAGCCCCGGCTTGCCCTCGAACGACACGTGATAGATCGACGCTTCGCCGTAACACGTACCCGGCACGGCGGCGCGCTTCATCGCGTCGGCCAGCTCGCGCCGCAGCTCGTCGCCGAACTTGTTGGCCTTGGCCTGCAGCGAGGCGTCGGCCACCAGCTCGAGGGTCGCGATCGCCGCCGCGGCGGATAGCGGGTTGGCGTTGAACGTGCCGGCGTGCGCGACCCGCTGGCTGCGGTCCCAGTCGGGGTCGCCGCGGAATGCGAGCATCGACATCAGCTCCCGCGTGCCGCACAGCGCGCCGCCCGGCAGGCCGCCGGCGACGATCTTGGCGAGCGTGGTGAGGTCCGGCGTGACGCCGAAGTAGGCTTGCGCGCCGCCGGGCGCATAGCGGAAGCCGGTGATGACCTCGTCGAAGATCAGCACCACGCCGTGCGTCGTCGTGAGCGCGCGCAATTCCTGGAGGTAGCCGGGAATCGTCGGGGTGGTGCCCGACTGTCCGCCCGCCGGCTCCAGGATCACGGCGGCGATGTCGCCGCGCTGCAGCGCCACCTCGACCGCCTTGATGTCGTTCGGCGGACAGATCACCACCTGATCGAGCGTGGCGCCGGGAATTCCGGCGGACATCGGCACCTCGTACGGCGGATTCACGCCGACGACGGCGCCGTCGTGCCACCCGTGGAAGTGGCCGGTGAACTTCAGAATCTTCGTGCGGCCCGTCGCGGCGCGCGCCACGCGCATCGCCAGGTGCGTGGCCTCGGTGCCGGACATCGTGAACCGCGTTAGCTCGGCGCACGGCACGAGGCTGTTGACGAGCTCCGCCCAACGGATCTCGAGCTCATGGCTGGCGCCCACGTGCGTGCCGCGCGCCACCTGCTCCTGTACCGCCTTCACGACCGCCGGATGGCAGTGGCCGAGGAACAGCGCGCCATGCCCCATCCAGTAGTCGACGTATTCGTGGCCGTCCACGTCCCACTTGCGCGCTCCACGCGCCCGCTCGATGTAGGTCGGAAAGGGCAGCAGGTGGCGGATGTCGTGGGTGATGCCGCCGGGGATGGCGCCTCGCGCGCGCTCTGCGAGCGCCGCCGAGCGCGGGTGCTTCGCGCGGTACTCCTCCTGGATCGTCATGGGCCACATGATAACGCTATGCTATCGATCATGACGATCAGGCTCATCGCGCTCGCCGTCGTCGCCGGCGCGCTCGTCACCGGACCCGCAGCGGCGCAGACGCTCGACGCCGCCTCTCAGGAAGCGCTCGGCGCGGTGCTGCAGATGCTGCGCGATCCCGCGCTACGGGCGGCGGCCATCGCCAACAACCCCGGCGCGGCGGCCGCCGATCGGCAGCTCCGGGCGCTCGCGGGAGACAACGCCGCGGTCACACAGGAGCTCTTCGATCTCGCGGGGCAGGTCTTCGAAGACCTCGCAACCGGCTCGGGCGGCAATGCCACCGCGATCGACGAGACGCTCACCCGCGGCCAGTCCGATCCGGCGGGCTTCGCCGCCATGCTGAGCCCACGCACGCTCGAGCGCCTGCGCGCGCTGTCGATCAAGCTCTCGGACCAGCCCAAGCGCTGAGCAGCACCACCAGCGCCATGTGCGCGTCGAGCGACAAGCCATCCACCGTCGCCTCACGTCGGCGCGTCACGCCGTCGCACGCACCCGCCTTCACACACGCGGTAACGAGCCGGCGCTCGTCGTCCGCGGTGTGCAGCAGCACCTGTCCGGCGAGGCGTCCGAGGTGGGCGGCGATGCCGTACGCGCCCCAGTTGGAGATGCCGGCGACGACGAGGTGATCGACGCGCACCCTCGACGCGATTCGCGCCGCCAGCGCGCCGCTTCGCGCCAGTCGCGCGCGCACGTTGCCCATGCCGATCTCGTTGCCCCCGTCGCCGACGCCGACGGTGATGACATGGTCGGCCGCGCCGGTTTTGCGCGCGAGCAGGAACAGCTCGTCGAGCGGCGCGTTCCACGCGGACACGTCGTCGCCGCGCATGTTGCGATAGACGCCGTCGCTCGCGCGGCCGGGCCGCTCGATGGCCACGAGATGCGTCGGCCGCGCTTCGGCGAGAATCCGTGCCGGGTCCGTCCCGGCCGCATAGCGCGTCACGTCGGTCGGCTCGCCCAGCGCGTCGAGCGTCGCGGCGAGCACCGGCGCGGTGACGTCGTCAGTGACGTAGGCGACGTCGACGCCGAGCCGCCGCAGGGCACGCCCCAGCACGGCGGCGCCGGGCGGGCCATCCGTTTCGGCCGTCCCCGCGGCGACGACGAAGCCGGTCGTGATGAGGGCGCGGCGGGCGTGCTGCAGGGCCTCCGCGGCGCGCCGCGCGCCACCGGGCTGGAAAAAGTTTCCGATGCCGCGGGCACCCGGATCGAGCGCCAGAAGATGGTCCACGACGTCGAGGCTAAGGTCTGGCAAGGCCTTTGCTCTATAGCAGGGCAGAGGCCGGTCATGCAACGACTCGTGCTGCTCATGGCGCTCGCAGTTCTCGCCGGGGGATGCTCCACGGCGCCCCTGCTGCGTAAGCAATCGTTCGATTTCAAGACCACGGCGCTGTTCAAGCTGCCCTGCGACACCCCGGAGGTGCTGGAAGCGAAGCGCGAGATCCCGGACGACGGCCTGGAGACCGCCGACAACCAGTGCAACAGCGTCCACATGTTAAGGATGGTGGACCGCTTCATGAGCATTCTGGAGACCGATGAGGCGAAAGGCGTGCTCGGCGACACCGTCGAGGAGGTGCGCGCCAAGGGCTTCTCGATCTTCACCGACCCGGCCGGTCGCAAGCGTCGGCCGAACACCAAGGCCCTCTACGGCAACGACGCGCTGGCGGCCGTGGGAATGGGCGTGGCGCCGCCTCCCCTGCAGAAGGCCGAAGAGATCAAGGCGTACACGGACTTCATGGCGGCGCACTACGGCGAGGAGTACGAGGAGCGCGACTTCAAGCAGGTGGTGGACCGCTTTTGCCTCAATCGGCGCGACTCCCACGAGCTGGGCGACGCGCGGACGTTCTCGATCGTGTGGCGCAATGGCCGCGTGTTCAAGCGCATCATCAAGGGCGGGCCGATCAACAACCCGAAGCAGGAGCGTGCATTCCTGGTGTGCCCCGGCGACTTCATCGTCGACACCGTGAAGGGTGTGGGCGGGCGGGCGGCCGGCGCCTTCGTTCCGATTCCTTAGCGGGGCGCCTCGTACACGATCAGGTGGTAGGGCGCCAGCGCGGGGCGACCGTGCCCCGCGAACTGTCGATCGTCGGAGTCGATCAGCACGCGCCAGTCGGCGGGAATCGAGGGGCCGGGGCGGCTCGCGTTGGTGAGATTGGCGAACAATCGCACGCCGGGGCCCGATTCGGCGTCGCGCACCAGCGTCAGGAGCGTGCCTTTGGGATCCACCGAAGCCTGGGCGCGCTCTTTGCCACGCGTGCCGAGCGCCGGATGCTTGCGGCGCAGCTCCAGCCACCGGCGATAGTACTGGTAGAGCTCGCGGTGACGCGGCGCCCCCGCCAGCGGGTGATTGAGCCGCGAGCGAACGAACGTCGCCGGCTCGCCTGGATCGGGCACCGTGCCTTGCCAGGCAAATCGGCTGAACTCTTCCGTGCGGCCCTTGCGCACCGCCTCGGCCAGATCGCGATCGAGGAACGACGTGAAGAACTGAAAGGGCGCCGTCTCGCCGTACTCCTCGCCCATGAACAGCAGCGGGATGGCCGGCGCGGCCAGCAACAGCCCGGCCGCGAGCTTGACCCCCTCGAACGACGCGATCGTGCTCAGCCGGTCGCCGAGCGCGCGGTTGCCGACCTGGTCGTGGTTCTGCACGCAGATGACGAACCGCTCGCCGGGCAGGTCGGCGCTGGAGGTCCCGCGATCGCGGCCAAAGTACTCCGAGTATTCGCCCTGGAACGCGAACCCCTCGCTGAGCGCGGTCGCCAGCAGGCGCGGCTCGGTGTAGTCGGCGTAGTAGCCGCCGCGCTCGCCCGTGAGCCGCACGTGCACCGCATGGTGGAAGTCGTCCGACCACACGGCATCCAGGCCGATGCCGCCCGCCTCCGCTGGCAGCACCAGGCGGCGGTCGTTGTCGTGCGACTCGGCCATCACGTGCACCGGCCGCCCGAGCGCCTGCCCCTCCTCGCGGGCCGCGGCGGAGATCTCGGTCAGGATGTGCACGGGGCTGGCGTCGAAGATCGCGTGGATGGCGTCGAGCCGCAGCCCGTCGATGTGGAACTCTCGGACCCACGCGCGGGCGTTCTCGATGAAGTGGCGCCGCACACCGTCGCCGTCGGGACCGTCGAAATTGAGCGCGCCGCCCCACGGTGTCCGGTAGCGATCCGTGAAGAACGGGCCGAACTCGCCCAGGTAGTTGCCCTCCGGCCCGAGGTGGTTATAGACGACGTCGAGGATGACCGACAGCCCGTGGGCGTGGCAGGCGTCGACGAGCTGGCGCAGGCCGCGCGGGCCGCCGTACGTCGACTGGGGCGCGAACAGATGCACGCCGTCGTAGCCCCAGTTGCGCGAGCCCGGGAATTCGGCCACCGGCATCAGCTCCACCGCCGTCACACCAAGGTCAACGAGCTCCGGAAGGTGCGGCACGATGGCCTCGAACGTGCCTGCACGGGTATACGTCCCGACGTGCAGCTCATAAATGACCAGGTCCGAGGCGGCGTGTCCGGCGAATGACTGATCCGTCCACGCATAGGCGGCGGGATCGACGACCATCGACGGACCGTGAACGCCCTCCGGCTGGAATCGCGAGGTGGGATCCGGCCGGTACCGCTCTCCGTCCAGGCGGTACTGGTAACGCGTACCCGCCTGCAGCCCCGGGACCACCGTCTCGAACAGGCCATCGTCGTGCCGGCTCATCGCGAGCGGACGACGCCCTTCGATGACGACCTCGAGCTTGCGGCAGCGCGGCGCCCACACTCGGAAGGTGACGGTCTCGTCGTGCAGAGTGGCGCCAAGATGACGGCTTGCGCCCAGCGAGTTCATACGGTCCAATTATCCGTGACCGACGCCCGGCCCGGGCTCTTGCTGAAAGGTGCGCGCTGACATGGGCTATCCGTTCGCGCTCGTCTTACACACTCATCTTCCGATGGTGGTCAACCACGGACGCTGGCCGCACGGCAGCGACTGGCTGACCGAAGCGACGTTCGAGTGCTACCTGCCGCTGCTCGACGTGGCGCACCGCCTGGTGGCGGACGGCATCTCGCCGAAGTGGACGCTGAATCTTTCGCCGGTGCTCACCGAGCAGCTCGCGTCGCCGGAATTCCAGAAAGAGCTTTCCTTCTACTACGAGAACGTGCGGCGCGCGTGCGCCGACAGCCGTGAGCAGTTCGCGAAGAACGGCGCCCCCGAGCTCATCGCGCTGTGCGACTTCTGGGCCGGACACTACGAGCGGATGTGGGAGCTGCACCGGCGCATCGGCGGCGACATCCCGGGCACGTTCGCAGAGCTGCAGCGCGGTGGCCACGTCGAGATCATCACGTGCGCGGCCACACACGGCTACCTGCCGCTGCTCTCGCGCGACGAGTCGATCCACCTGCAGCTGCGCACCGCCGTCGAGACGCACAAGCGTCACTTCGGCGTGGCGCCGCGCGGAATCTGGCTTCCCGAGTGCGCGTACCGGCCGCGATACGAGTGGACGCCGCCGACGGGACGCGAGCGCGGCGTCGAGCGCCGCTTGCGGCCCGGCGTGGAGGAGCTGCTCGCCGCGCACGGCCTCGAGTACTTCGTGGCCGACTCGCATCTCGTCGCCGCCGGCGAGCCGGTGTTCCTGTATCGCGACTACATCCCGGCGCGCAAAGAGACGGTGACGGAGCCGACACCGGCCATTCCGGTCAACGAGGCGCGCTCGCCGTATGCGCCGTACCGCGTGGCCTCGCGCGGCGGCAGCGGGTCGGCGATCGCCTTCATCCGCGATCCGCGCACGACGCTGCAGGTGTGGAGCCGCGATCACGGCTACCCGGGCGAGTACGCCTACCTGGAATTCCACAAGAAGCACTTCCCCGGCGGCCTGCGGTTCTGGCGCATCACCGACAGCCGCGGCGACTTCGGCACGAAGATTCCGTACGATCCCAAGCTCGCCGCCGAGAAGGCCGGGCTGCAGGCCACGCACTTCGTGCGGCTGGTGCGTGAGACCGCGGAGACCGCCACCAAGGCCGACGGCAAGCCGGCGCTAATCTGCTCGCCGTACGACTCCGAGCTGTTCGGGCACTGGTGGTTCGAGGGTCCGATGTGGCTCGAGCACGTCGCGCGCGAGATGCGCCGCGAGGGCGTGACGCCCGTCACGCTCGGCGAGGCGCTCAAGGTGGTGCCGCCGCGCGCGACCCTGTCGCTGCCGGAGGGCTCGTGGGGCGAGGGTGGCGACCACCGCGTGTGGCTCAACCGCGACACCGAGTGGACGTGGGACCGCGTGTATAGCGCCGAGGTGGAGTGGACGCAGCATCTGAGCGCCGGGATCGATGGCCGCCCGGATCTGGCTCGCGTGCTCACGCAGGCCACCCGCGAGCTGCTGCTCCTCGAAGCGTCGGACTGGCAGTTCCTCATCACCACCGGCGCCGCGCGCGACTACGCGGAGCGCCGCGTGGCCGAGCACTACGCGGAATTCAAACGCCTGTCCGAGATGGCCAGCACGCTGCGCGGCGGCGAGCCGCTGTCCGTCGAGGCCGCCAATACCCTGCGGCGCCTCGAGCGGGAAGATTTCGTCTTCCCCGACATGTCTCCGGCGTGGGCACAAGCTCCCGCCTCATGATCGCGGAGCGCAGCCAGTTCCCATCGAGGCCAGGCCACCCACGGCCCGAGCCGCAATGAGACGCCGAGCTCGCGTCCTCGCGATGATCATGGCCGGCGGCAAGGGCGAGCGCCTGCACCCGCTGACGCGAGACCGCTCCAAGCCGGCCGTGCCGTTCGCCGGCCGCTATCGCATCGTGGACTTCGTCCTCTCGAACTTCGTGAACTCCGACATCCTGTCGCTCTATGTGCTGGTGCAGTACAAGTCGCAGTCGCTCATCGAGCACGTACGGCTGTCGTGGCGCACGACCGGGATCGTGCCGGACTACTTCGTCACCATCGTGCCGCCGCAGATGCGGTTCGGCCCCGCGTGGTATCGCGGCACCGCCGACGCCGTGCTGCAGAACCTCAACCTCATCGACGACTTCAACCCCGACGTGATCGCCATCTTCGGCGCCGACCACATCTACCGGATGGACGTGAACCAGATGCTGACCTTCCACATCGAGACCGGCGCGGACGTGACGGTGGCCGCGCGGCCGGTGCCGCGCCAGGAGGCGACGGCGTTCGGGGTGCTCGGCGTGGATCGCCAGGGCCGCGTCGTCGACTTCGTCGAGAAGCCGAAGGATCCGCCCGCCATGCCCGGCCACCCCGAGCACGCGCTCGTGTCGATGGGCAACTACTTGTTCCGCCGCCAGGCGCTCGTGGACGCGCTGCTGGTCGACGCGCGCCGCTCGACCGATCACGACTTCGGTCGCTCGATCATCCCCGAGCTCGTGCCGGGCGGGCGGGTCTTCGGCTACGACTTCCAGAGCAACGAAGTCCCGGGCGTGAAGCCCTACGAGGAGCAGGGTTACTGGCGCGACGTCGGCAGCCTCCCGTCCTACTGGGAGGCGCACATGGACCTCCTCGGCGAGTCGCCGCGCTTCGACCTGGACAACCGCTACTGGCCGGTGCGCACGGGGCCGCATCCGGGCCCGCCCGCGCGCTTCATCGGCTCGGACGTGGACAATGCCCACGTCGGCGAAGCCTCGCTGGTCAAGCGCGCGACGATCCGCAACTCGATCCTCGGCCGCTCCGTGTGGGTCAACGAGGGCGCCGTCATCGAGGATTCGATCGTGATGGACCACACCACGGTCGGCAAGGGCGCGCGGCTGCGGCGCGTCATCGTCGACCGTTTCAACGTCATTCCCGCGGACAGCGAGATCGGCGTGGATCCGAGCATCGATCGTCGCCGGCATTTCGTCGATCCCTCCGGTCTCGTGGTCGTTCCGCGCGGCGGTCGGCGGGAATTCCTGTCGGGACTCGAGGAGTTCTAGCCGGAGGGACACGCGTGTCGTCGGGCCGCTTCATCGCCATCCACGGACACTTCTACCAGCCGCCGCGCGAGAATCCGTGGCTCGAAACCGTCGAGGTGCAGGACTCTGCCGCGCCATTCCACGACTGGAACGAGCGCATCACGGCGGAGTGCTACGCGCCGAACACCGCCGCGCGTCGTGTCGACGAGCACAATCGCATCGTGGACGTCGTCAACAACTTCGAGAAGATCTCGTTCAACATCGGCCCGACGCTGTTCGCCTGGCTCGAGCGGCAAGCCCCCGAGATTTACCGCAAGATCGTGGCCGCGGACCGCGCCAGCGTCGTGGCGCGCGGCGGGCACGGCAACGCGATCGCACAGGTCTACAACCACATGATCCTGCCTCTCGCGAGCCGCCGCGACAAAGTCACCCAGGTGGCGTGGGGGCTCGCGGACTTCCGCGCGCGCTTCGGCCGCGAGCCGGAGGGCCTGTGGCTGCCCGAAACGGCCGTCGATACCGAAACGCTGGAGGTGCTGGCCGAGGCCGGCGTGAAGTTCACGATCCTGGCTCCCGAGCAGGCCAAGGGCGAGGTGGACCCGAGCCGGCCCTGTCGCTGGCGGGGCCCGCGGGGTCACGAGCTCACGCTGTTTTTCTACGACGGCCCGGTGTCGCGCGCGATCGCGTTCGACAACCTGCTCGAGGACGGGCGAGGGCTGGCGGGGCGCCTGCGCGCAGCATCGTCGGACACCGCGAGCGAGGATCCGCAGCTCGTGCACTGCGCCACCGACGGCGAATCCTACGGCCACCATCGGCGCTTCGGCGAGATGGCGCTGGCGGCGGCCGTGCGCGAGCTCGAAGCCGCCGGCGACGTCACGCTCACCAACTACGGGGCGTTCCTCGCGGCGCACCCGCCGACGGCCACCATGGAGATCCACGAGCGCAGCTCGTGGTCGTGCTCGCACGGGGTGGAGCGCTGGCGGGCCGACTGCGGGTGCCGCTTCAGCGGCGACACGCAGCAGGCGTGGCGCGGCCCGCTGCGCGACAGCCTCGACTGGCTGCGGGACGAGATCGACACGTTCTACGAGACGCGCGCGGCCATCTGGCTCAAGGACCCGTGGGAAGCGCGCGACGACTACATCGGCGTGATCCTCGACCGCAGCCCCCAACGCCTCGACGCCTTCTTCGGCCGGCACCAGCGGCTCGCCCTCGATCCCACCGCGCGCCTCGAGGCGCGTCGTCTGCTGGAGCTGCAGCGCAACCGGCTGCTCATGTACACGTCGTGCGGCTGGTTCTTCGACGAGCTGTCGGCGATCGAGCCTGTGCAGATCCTGCGGTACGCGGCGATGGCGCTCCAGTATCTCGCCGACCTCGGCGGCCCTCGGCTCGAGGACGAGTTCGTGCGCCGCCTGGAGGCGGCGCCGACCAACGTGCCTGCCTACCCCAACGGCGCCGTCGTGTGGAAGCGCCTCATCCGCCCCGCGGTCGTCGATCTGCGCCGCGTGATCGCGCACTACGCGATCACCGGGCTCGTCGACGAGCGCCCCGAGGACGCGGAGGTCTACGCGTACCGCGTGCAGCGTGTCGACGAGGCGCGCGAGGCGTACGGCGGCACCTCGCTGTCCGTCGGTCACGTGCGCGTGTCGTCGACGATCACCGGCGAGGTGCGCGACGCGACGTACGCGGTGCTGCACGTGGGCGGCCACGATTTTTCGTGCGGCGTGCGGGCGTGGGAGGCGCCGCGCGCCTATGAGGCGATGAAGGCCGATCTGCGCCAGCGCTACGCGCGCTACACCCTGGCCGACATGGTACGCGGCATGGACGAATGGTTCCCGGGCGAAGGCTTCTCGCTCCCCGATCTCTTCCTGGACGAGCGCCGCCGCGTGCTCGCCAGCGTCACCCGCGCCATGCTCGACAAGTACGAGGAGACGTATCGGCGGATCTGGGACGAGAACCGCAAGCTCGTGCACTACCTGCGGCAGGCCGACACGCCCATTCCCGAGGCGATCGCGCTGGTGGCGCGCCACGTGCTCAGCGAGGAGCTGCTGGGCGAGCTGAACCGCTTCGAGGCGGCGGGCGGCGCGGGACGTCTGCCCGATCGCGTCTTCGAGATCGCCGGAGAGGCCGCGGCGCTGCGACTCACACTCGATCTCGCCGATGGCAAGGCGGCGGCGACGCGGTTGGTCAGCCGCGCACTCGCCGCCGCCGCCGAGGCGCCCAGCCGCGAGCGCGTCGCGGCCGCGCTCGAATTGATCGAAGGCGCCAATCGACTGGCGCTGCGCTACGGCCGCTGGGCGGCGCAGAACCGGTTCTTCGAGATCTGGAATCGCCAGCCCGACGCGCGCGCGCGACTGCAGCCGCTCGGCGCCGTGCTGGGATTCCGGCTGGGCGACGGAGCGCCGGCATGATGCGCGTGCCGCGCGCGACATATCGGCTGCAGCTCGGCCCGGGCCTCACCTTCGACGATGCCGCGGCCCTGGTCGAGTACCTCGACGCGCTCGGCGTGAGCGATGCCTACACCTCCCCGTTCCTCGAGACGGCCACGCGCGGATCGCACGGCTACGACGTCGCCGATCACAACCGGCTGCGCGAGGAGCTCGGCGGGGAGCCGGCGTTCCGCCGGTTCGCGGCCGCGCTCGGCGCGCGCGGGATGGGACTGCTCGCCGACGTCGTCCCCAACCACATGGGCATCGCGCAGAATCGCAACGCGTGGTGGCTGGACGTGCTCGAGAACGGCCCGGCCTCGCCGTACGCCGCGACGTTCGACATCGACTGGCGGCCGGTGAAGACCGAGCTGACCGACAAGGTGCTGCTGCCCCTGCTCGGCGATCAGTACGGCGTCGTGCTGGATCGGGGCGAGCTCAAGCTGGCGCTGGAGGACGGCCGGTTCCTCGTGCGGTACTTCGAGACCGTGCTGCCGATCGTGCCGCGCGCGTGGGCGCGCATCCTGGGCAATCGGATCGAGGAGCTCGCCGCGTCGCTCGGCGGCGAGCACCCCGACGTCGTGGCGTTGAAGTCGCTCATCGCGTGGTTCGCCACACTGCCCGCGCCCACCGAGAAGGAGGCGGACCGCGTCGCGGTCCGGCAGCGGCAGAAGGAAGAAGGCCGCGAGCGGCTGGTGGCCCTGCTCGCGCAGTCGGCCGCCGTGCGCGCGTTCGTGGACGGAAACGTCCGCATCTTCAACGGCACGCCCGGCGAGCCCGCGAGCATGGACCTGCTCGATGGTCTGCTCGCCGATCAGGCGTACCGCGTCGCCTACTGGCGCGTGGCCGGCGAGGAGATCAACTACCGGCGCTTCTTCGACATCAACGAGCTGGCGGCCATCCGCGTCGAGGACGCCGCGGTGTTCGAGGCCACGCACCAACTGCTCTTCCGGCTGGTGTACGAGGGCGCCATCACGGGCCTGCGCATCGACCATCCCGACGGGCTCTACGATCCCGCAGAGTACTTCCGCCGGCTTCAGGAGCGGGCGGGTGGCGAGCTCTACGTAGTCGCCGAGAAAATCCTGGCGCCGGGCGAGCAGCTGCCGGACTCGTGGGCGACGGCCGGCACCACCGGCTACGAGTTCCTCAATCTCCTCAACGGGATTTTCGTCGACCGCTCGCAGGCGCGCGCCATGGAACAGAACTACGCGCGGCTGATTCGGCACCGGCCCGGCTTCACGGAGATCGTCCACGAGTGCAAACGTCTCGTGATGGAGACGTCGATGGCGGCCGAGATCCACATGCTCGCGCATCGCTTGGATACGATCTCCGAGAAGCATCGCGCCTCGCGCGACTTCACGCTGGGCGCGCTCACGCGGGCGCTGCGCGAGGTGATCGCCGCCTTCCCCGTCTATCGGACCTATGTCACGGCCGCCGCGGGCATTACCGATCGCGACCGTGAGTACATCCGGCGCGCCATCGCCACCGCGCGGCGGCAGGTCGCCGCCGCCGATGCGTCCATCTACGACTGGGTCGAGCAGGTGCTGACCCTCGTCGTACCCGAGCGCGCCGACCAGGCCGAGCGCAACGAGCGTCTCGACTGGGTCATGCGGTTTCAGCAGATCACGGGCCCGATCACCGCCAAGGGCTTCGAGGACACGGCGCTCTATCGCTTCAACCGGCTCGTCTCGCTCAACGAGGTGGGCGGCGATCCGAGCCGCTTCGGCGTGAGCCTCGCGGAGTTCCATGCGGAGAACGCGGCACGCGTGCGGCGCTCGCCCCATGCGCTGTCGACCACGGCCACGCACGACACCAAGCGCGGCGAGGACATGCGCGCCCGCATCAACGTGCTGTCCGAGATCCCGCACGAGTGGCGGCGCCACGTCCTGCGCTGGCAGCGACTCAACCGCCGCCATCGCGCCACGCTCGACGGCCGCGCCGTGCCCGGCGCCAATACGGAGTACCTGATCTACCAGACGCTCGTGGGCGCGTGGCCGGTCGATTTGCCACGTCTGCGCGACTACCTCATGAAGGCCGTGCACGAGGCGAAGTCGCACACCTCGTGGATCAACCCCGACACGCGCTACGACGACGCCATCGCGGCCTTCGCGGAGGCGGTGCTCGACCGCACGCGCTCGCAGGCGTTCCTCGACGACTTCGTGGTGTTCCAGGCCCGCGTCGCCCACTTCGGCGCGCTGAACTCGCTGGCGCAGACGCTGATCAAGATCACCGCGCCCGGCGTGCCCGACGTGTATCAGGGCACCGAGCTCTGGGATCTGAGCCTCGTCGATCCCGACAACCGGCGTCCCGTGGACTGGGCGCTGCGCCGGCGGCTGCTCGGCGAGCTCGATCGCGCGCTGGCCGCGACGAGCGATCGCGCGGGCTTCGCCTTCGACCTGTTCAAGAACAAGGATGACGGGCGCGTGAAGCTCTATCTCCTCCGCGAGGCGCTGGCGTTTCGGCGCGCCCAGCCCGGCCTGTTCGCGTCGGGCGAGTATCGCGCGCTCGAGATACGCGGCGCGCTCGCCGAACACCTCTGCGGCTATGCGCGCGTGGCCGAGGACGGCGCCGTGCTGACCGTGGTGCCGCGTCTGCTCGCGCGGCGCGGACGCGAGGCGCCCCCGCTCGGCCGGGAATACTGGGAAGACACGACGATCGCGGTGCCGTCTGATCTCGGCGCACGGTTCGTCAACGTGCTCACCGGTGAGCGCTGGGAGACGCGCGATGATGGGCTGGCGGTCGGCGACGTGTTCACCCACTTCCCGGTCGCGTTGCTCGCGTCGGAGAGCCTCGTGCTCGGGGGGTCGCCATCGTGACGCCTGCGTCGCAGCCGTTCGTGTTCATCGGGTGCGTGGAGCTGCGCCAGACGCTGGACCACCGGGCCACGGACGAGCGCGAGCTGCTCGAGCGGCTCGAGGAGGTGCCGGCGGGGTCGGTCTTCTATCACACGCACGGCTACTTCCTGCGCCATCGTCCGATCACCACCGCGTACGGCAACGACTTTGCGTCGTGGGTGGCCACCCAGGTGCGTGATCAGGTCCTCGCCGAGCGACTCGCCGTCGTCAACCCGTTCGAGTTCTCGACCCTCGAGCAGCTCCGCGAGGAGCTGGCCTCCGCGATCCACGACCACCTGTTGCGGCTGTCGACCGTGCCGCGTGTCGAGTTCGGCGAGCCGTTCTACTTTCAGCAGTCGCACATCGTGGAGGTGGCGCTCGGCCCCGGCGCCAACACGCTGGCCGAGTTCCGGGCGGGGCTGGCGGCCGTCGACGCCAGCGCCATCTACTTCCACATGGTGGAGGCGCGCGCGCGCCTGGGCCGCCGCGCGGGCGATTTCGCGGAGTGGATCCGCACGTCGCTCGAGATGCCGGACCTGGCCGATCATATCGAGCGGATCGACACCTACATGACGGGCCTCGAGCGCGTGCGCGCGCGCGTGCTCGCGCTGGTCGACAGCGCGCTGGAGGCGCGGCCGCGATGATCCGTGTCGAGGACTATCGCCGAGTGGCGCCGCCCGGGGTGGTGGACATCGTGCTCACGCTGGCGGAGCGCGTGCGCGGCCGCCGCTTCCTGCACCTCTCCGCCGGGCGCTTCGGATCGGGTCCCGCCGAGATTCTGCAGACGCTCGTGCCGATGATGTCCGACCTCGGCATCGACGCCGCCTGGGAGATCACCGGCGGTGATCCCGGCTTCTACACGACGGCCGCCACGCTGCAGGCCGCGCTCCGCGGCAGCGAGCGTGTGCTGACCGACGAGGCGCTCGACCATTTCGTCGAGATGAATCGCGTGAACGCCAAGAAGCTGACGCTCGACGCCGATCTCGCCCTCGTGCACGACGTGCAGCCGGTCACGTTGATCGAGCAGCGGCCCACCCGCGGGCGCTGGGTGTGGGCCTGTCACTTCGACGCGTCGCGGCCGCAGCGCCGCGCCTGGACGTTCTTTCGGCCCTTCGTCAACCGCTACGATGCCGCGGTGTTCGCGCTGCCGAGCTTCAGCCGGCGGCTCGGCGTGCCGAAGTACGTGATCCACCCCTCGATCGATCCGCTGTCGGAGAAGAATCGAGAGCTCGCGCCGCGGGAGGTTTCGAGCGTGCTGCGCGCGCTGTCGATTCCTCAGGACAAGCCGCTGCTCCTGCAGATCGGCGCCTTCACGCCCGCCGAAGACCCCCTCGGCGTCGTCAACGCCTACCGGATGGTCAAGAAGCACCACGACGTCCGACTCGTGCTGGCCGGCACGTCGGCCGGCGAGCCGGACAGCGTCGAGATCCTGGGCGAGCTGCGCGAGACGGCGCACGGGGACGCGGACATCCTCATTCGCGAGCTGCCCCCGGATGCCTCGCTGCAGATCAACGCGCTGCAGCGCGCCGCCACCATCGTGCTGCAAAAATCCGTGCGCGAGTCGTTCGGCCTCGGCGCCGCCGAGGCGATGTGGAAGGGCAAGCCGGTGATCGGCGGCTTCGTCGGCGGCCTGCCGCAGCAGATCGTCTACGACGTCACCGGCTACCTCGTCAGCTCGGTCGAGGGCGCGGCGTTCCGGCTGCGCCACCTGCTGAATGCGCCGGAGCTGATCGCGCGCATGGGCGCTGCCGGCCGCGAGCACGTGCGCCGCTCGTTCCTGATCACTCGGCACCTGGTCGACTACATGGCGCTGCTGATCCACCTGACCGCATGACGGCAGCCGCCGACGTCGCCATCGCGCTCCTCACCTACAACAACGCCGAGACGGTGAAAACGGTGGCCGAAGCGGCTTCGGCGGGCATCGCCCAACATTTCCCCGGCGTGAGCGCGGCGCTGATCGACGCGGATGCCGGCTCGTCCGACGGCACGCCGGAGGCGCTGGAGGGCGCGGGCCTTCCCGTCGTGACCACGCGCTACGAGCCGCCCGCCGGCGAGCGTGCGGCCGTGCCGTTCCATGGCGTGCCGGGCCGCGGGGAGGGTTTGCGCGCCGCCTTCGCGGCCGCGCGCGACCTCAAGGCGCGCGCCTGCGTGGTGCTGGAAGCCGATGTCGCCTCCGCCACCCCGGACTGGATCCGCGATCTGGCGGGCCCGATCCTGGCCGACAAGGCGGATTTCGTCGGCCCGGCCTACGCCCGTCACCGCTGGGAGGGTACGATCACGCGCCTGCTGCTGGCGCCACTCGTGCGCGCGCTCTACGGCCGTCGCCTGCAGCAGCCGTTCGGCGGGCAGCAGGCGCTGTCGGCGCGGCTCCTGGACCACCTGCTCGTGCACCCCAAGTGGAACTGGGCAGGCCGCGACGTGAGCGATCTATGGATCACCGGCGCCGCCATCGCGGATGGGTTCGCCGTCTGCGAAGCGTGGCTCGGGCCACACGCCGTGCGCTCGCGGACCCGCACCGGCGACCTGCCGACCATGCTGGCGGAGACGGTCGGGGCCGTGTTCACGCTCATGGATCGCCACCAAGATTTGTGGCTCGAGGTGCGGGGCAGCGAGCCGTTGCCGACGGTTGGGACACCGGCACCGCCGCTCGTCGACACGCGCGAGCTCGAGGTGGACGCGATGCTCGAATCGTTTCGCCTCGGCGTGCGCGATCTGGGCGGCATCTGGGACCTCATCCTGGCGCCCGACACGCTCGGCGAGCTGCTCGTGCTCGAGAACACCGCGGGGCCCGGGTTTCGCTTCCGCGACGACCTCTGGGTCCGGATCGTGTACGATTTCGCGCTCGGCCACCACTACAGCGTCGTGCACCGCGACCATCTGCTGCGCTCGCTCGTGCCGCTCTATCTCGGCCGGACCGCCGCGTACGTGCAGGCCACCCGCACGGCGTCGGCGCAGGCCACGGAGCAGATGCTCGAAGAGACCGCCCTCGCGTTCGAGCGACAGAAGCCGTATCTCGTGGAACACTGGCGGTAACAGATGGCTCGCGCATCGAAGGCCCGTGTTCCCGTCCGCAAGGAACCCGGCGCGCCGGCTCCGACACGTAAGACGGCCGGCACGCGGGGCGGCCTGGCGCCTGCCCCCGAGCTGAGGCGAACGATCGTCATCGAAGCGATCGAGCCGGCCGTCGACGGCGGACGCTATCCGCTCAAGCGCGAGACGGGCGCGGCACTCGAGGTCAGCGCCGACATCTTCAAGGACGGCCACGACGTGCTGCTGGCGTTCCTGCTCTACCGCCGCGCCGACGAGTCCGCGTGGCACGAGACTCCGATGCATTTCGTGGACAACGATCGGTGGGCGGGGTCGTTCACGCTGACCACCAACGCGCGCTGGATGTACACGATCGAGGCGCTCGCCGATCCGTTCCGCTCGTGGCTGGCGGATCTCGCCAAGCGTGTCGAGGCGGGGCAGGACGTGGCCAGCGAGCTGGCCGAGGGCGCCGCCCTCGTGCGCGCCGCCGGCCGCCGCGCGCGGGTGGGCGACGAGCGCGATGCGCTCGCCGCGTTCGCGAAACGCATCGAGCAGGCCTCGGCGCAAGCCGACGCCGTCGCGGTCGCGGGCGACGATCGGCTCGCGCAGCTCATGGATACGCACGTCGACCGCAGCACCGCAACGCGGGTGCCCCGCGAGTTCGAGGTGATCGCCGATCGCGAGCGGGCGCGCGTCGCGGCCTGGTACGAGTTCTTTCCGCGCAGCAGCGGCGGCGAGGGGCGGCACGGCACACTGAAGGATGCGGAAGCGCAGCTCGATCACGCCGCGGCCATGGGCTTCGACGTCGTCTATCTTCCTCCGATCCATCCGATCGGCCGTGCCCATCGCAAGGGCCGCAACAACGCGCTCACCGCCGAGCCAGGCGAGCCGGGAAGTCCGTGGGCCATCGGCGGCGCCGAGGGCGGCCACACGGCCGTCCATCCCGATCTCGGCACGCTCGAGGATTTCGACGCCTTCGTGGAGGCGGCGGCCCGACGCGGTCTGGAGGTCGCGCTGGATTTCGCGATCCAGGCCTCCCCGGATCACCCGTGGGTACGGGAGCACCCGGAGTGGTTCTTTCACCGGCCCGACGGCAGCATCAAGTACGCGGAGAACCCGCCCAAGAAGTATCAGGACGTTTATCCGCTCAACTTCGTCGGTGAGGATCCGGCGCCGCTGTGGCTCGAGATGAAGCGTGTCATCGAGTTCTGGATCGCCCACGGGGTCACGACGTTCCGCGTGGACAACCCGCACACCAAGCCCGTGCGGTTCTGGGAATGGCTGATCCGCGCCGTGCAGGTCGCGCATCCCGAGACGATCTTCCTCGCCGAAGCCTTCACGCGCCCGAAGATGATGCGCGCGCTCGCCAAGGCCGGCTTCACCCAGTCGTATACGTATTTCACCTGGCGCAACCACAAGCAGGAGATCATCGAGTACTTCACGGAGATCACGAAGCCGCCGGTCTCGGACTACTTCCGAGGCCATCTCTGGCCGAACACGCCCGACATCCTGCACGAGACGCTGGTGCGCGGCGGACCTCCGGCGTTCAAGTTCCGGCTGGTCATGGCCGCCACGCTGTCGTCGCTCTACGGTATCTACAGCGGCTACGAGCTGTGCGAGAACGTGCCGGTTCGCGCGGGCTCCGAGGAGTATCTCGATTCCGAAAAGTATCAGCTCAAGCCCCGAGACTGGGACGAGCCCGGCAACCTCGTCGACTACATCACCCGGGTCAATCGCGTGCGGCGTGCGCATCCGGCGCTGCAGCGCTACGACAACCTCGCCTTCTACGGCGCCGACGATCCGGCCGTCCTGTGGTACGGCAAGAGCTGGGGCGACGATCACGTCTTCGTCGCCGTGAACCTCGACACGTCGCGGACGCGCAGCTCGCTGGTCGACGTGCCGCTCGCGATGCTCGGCCTGCCGGCCGACCGCGTCTATCGGATGCACGAGCAGTTTTCCGACGTCGCGTACGAGTGGCGCGGCCCGCGCGGCTACGTGGAGCTGGATCCGCAACGCGACCCCGCTCAGATCTTCGTTCTGGAACCCTAATCGTTGAACGCGGAGCGGACCGGCCGCATTGCGTCGGAACGACTGACCGCGGAACGCAGCCACGCCCGCCGCCACGCCCATCGGGCGCCGGAACGGTTGACCGCAGAACGCCGCCACGCCCACCTAGCTCAGGCCACCCACGCCTCGAACCGTACGCCAACGCTTCGCTACAAATGACCGACTGGTACAAGGACGCCGTCTTCTACGAGGTCCACGTGAAGGCGTTCATGGACGCCGACGGCAACGGCGTCGGCGACTTCGCGGGCCTCACGAGCAAGCTCGACTACCTGCGCGACCTCGGCGTCGACTGCCTGTGGATCCTGCCGATGTATCCCTCGCCGCTGCGCGACGACGGGTACGACATCGCGGACTTCTACGGCATCCATCCCTCGTACGGCAGCGTCGAGGATTTCCAGAAGTTCCTCGACGCGGCCCACGACCGCGGTCTGCGGGTCATCGCCGACCTCGTGATGAACCACACCTCCGACGCGCACCCGTGGTTCCAGGCCGCGCGCGCCGACCGCGCCTCGGCGCATCGCGACTACTACGTGTGGAGCGACTCCGACCGCAAGTACCGCGCGGCGCGCATCATCTTCACCGATACCGAGAAGTCGAACTGGACGTTCGATCCGAGCGCCAAGCAGTATTACTGGCACCGGTTCTTCAGCCACCAGCCGGACCTGAACTACGACAACCCCGCGGTCAAGTCGGCCATGCTCGACGTCATGCGCTTCTGGCTCGACCGCGGTCTCGACGGCTTCCGCTGCGATGCCGTGCCATATCTCATCGAACGTGAGGGTACGAGCTGCGAGAACCTGCCCGAGACGCACACCATCCTCAAGGAATTCCGGCGGGTCATCGACGCCGAGTACGCCGGCCGCGTCCTGCTGGCCGAGGCCAATCAGTGGCCGGAGGACGTGCGGCCGTATTTTGGGGACGGCGACGAGTTCCACATGGCGTTCCACTTCCCGCTCATGCCGCGGCTGTACATGGGCGTGCGGCGGGAGGACCGCCTGCCGATCACCGACATCTTCACGCACACGCCGTCGATCCCGCCGTCGTGCCAGTGGTGCCTGTTCCTGCGCAACCACGACGAGCTGACACTCGAGATGGTGACCAACGAAGAGCGCGACTACATGTACTACGCCTACGCCTCGGATCCGTCGATGAAGCTCAACCTCGGGATCCGCCGGCGCCTGGCCCCGCTGATGGACAACGATCGCAACCGCATCGAGCTGCTGAATTGCCTGCTGCTCACGCTGCCCGGCAGCCCCATCGTCTACTACGGCGACGAGATCGGGATGGGCGACAACGTCTACCTCGGCGACCGTAACGGCGTGCGTACGCCGATGCAGTGGTCCGCCGACCGCAACGCCGGCTTCTCGGCGGCCGATCCCGCGGCGCTCTACCTGCCCGTGGTCACCGATCCCGCCTATCACTACCAGGCGGTCAACGTCGCCGCCCAGGAGAAAGACCCGGCATCGCTGCTCAACACGATGCGCCAGCTGATCGCCGTGCGTAAGCGCTCACCGGTCTTCGGCCGCGGCACGATCGAGTTCCTGCGCCCCCGCAATCAGGCCGTCCTCGCCTATCTGCGCGCGTGGCGCGACGAGACGCTGCTGATCGTCGCCAACCTGTCGGCGCGCAGCCAGCCGGTCGAGCTCGACCTCGCCGCTCACGAGGGCACGGAGCCGGTGGAGATGCTCAGCGGCAACCGTTTTCCGCGCGTGACGCGCGCCCCGTATTTCTTGAGTCTCGGTCCGCACGGGTATTACTGGTTCCGGCTCGAGCGCCGCGAGCGACGCCCGGTCCGCTATGGCATCGAGGAAACGGCGATTTGAGCGACACGGCCCCCGCACCCTCGGACCTCGCCGGCTGGCTGCCTCGGCAACGCTGGTTTGCCGGCAAGGCGCGGCCGATCCGCGGGACGACGTATCGCGATCGAATCCGCGTCGGGCCCGGCACGCTCTACGTCGTGGTCGTGAGCTTCGGCGACGGCGGGGGCGCATCCGAGCGCTACCTCGTGGCGCTGCGCGGCGGCGCGCATGTCGGGGACGCATTCGACGATCCCGCGTTCTCTCACGCGGTGCTCGACGTGGTGCGGCGCGGCGACGAAGTGCGCGGCGAGCGCGGGATGCTCATCGGCCGTCCGGGGCGCGCGCTTCCGGCCGACCTCGGGGCCGGCGTGTCGGCGCATCGTCTGGAAGGCGAGCAGAGCAACACGTCGGTGGTCTTCGGCGAACGGCTCATCATGAAGGTGTTCCGCCGGCTGTCCGACGGCCTCAATCCCGATCTCGAGATCACGCGGTTTCTCACCGAGCAGACGACGTTCCGCGGAACGCCGCGGCTGGCCGGCGCCCTCGAATACCATGCCGACGATTCCGGCGCGATCGAGCGCCGCGCCGACGCCGCGAGCGTGGTCACCCTGGCGGTCGTGCAGGAATACGTCACGGGCGCGCGCGACGGCTGGCGCTTCGTGCTCGATCGGCTTCGTGCCGGCGACGCGGCGCTCGACGCGCTGCGCCGCCTCGGGACACGCACGGCCGAGCTGCACACCGCGCTCGCCACGCCAACGTCGGATTCGGCGTTCGGCGCCGATCCGATCATGCCGGCCGACGTGGCCGCCTGGGCCGAGGCAGTCCGGCGCCAGGTCGCCGCCGCGCGCGAGGCGGCGCGCGGACGATCACTGCCTGAGGTTCCAGACGTCGGCGGCCCCGCCGGTCTCGGCGGCCTGGTCGGCCGCGCGAAAATCCGCCACCACGGCGACTTTCACCTCGGCCAGACGCTGGCGATCGACGACGGCCGCGACTTCGTGATCATCGACTTCGAGGGCGAGCCGCTGCGACCGCTCGAGGAGCGGCGCCGCAAGCACACCCCGCTGCGCGACGTGGCCGGAATGCTGCGCTCGATCGGCTATGCGGCGGCGAGCGCCGCACTCGCGCCGCTCGAGCGCCGACGATGGGAAGCCGACGCGCGCGCGACATACCTGGCGGCGTATCGCGCGGGCACCATGGGGGCGCGCTTCGTGCCGGACGGGGACGACGCGTTCACGCGCGCGGTGGCGGTGCTCGAGGTGGAGAAAGCGGCCTACGAGATCGTGTACGAGGCGAACAACCGTCCGGACTGGATCGAGATTCCCCTCCGCGGCTTCGTCAGCGCGACGGCGTCGCTTGGTCGGTCGGCTGGGGCGGCGTGAACACCATGCTCACCGCAGACCACGCGTCTTTGTCGAAGATGACGAGCAGCCCGTCCGCGTAGTAGAAGGAGTCGGTCCCGCCCTCTTTTCGGAACCCGGTCGGAGCTCCCCATCCGGTGAGGATCGTGTCACGGGTGAAGACCCCGGGATGTGGCTCGAGGCGAAACGACCGGACGAGCGCACGCTGGTATCCGCCGGCCTGCAGCAGACCGAAGTCGACCACCATCCGCGACATGCCCGCCGGCGCCTGCGCGCCCTCGTAGATCCAGCTCGTGGTGTCGTAGCCCTCGAGCTTCTGCGTCTCCGTGCGCGTCGGACCGCCGTACTGGGCGCGCACGCTGTCCATGCTGCTCGTGCCCGGCACGATCGTTCCCCACTCGGCCGCCGCCGCCGACCCGTCGAGCGCCACGACGAGCAGCAGCGCGAGGGCGATCCGCCGCACGTCAGTATCCCAGCGCGACGCCATCACCACGCGGATCCGCGCCGCCCAGCAGCGTGCCGTCGCGGAAGCTGACGACGTGCGCGTGCCCCGTGCGCCCGAAGAAGTCGGGCGCCGGCCGAATGGCGTGGCCGCGGCGTACCAGGCCCGACGCGACCGTACGCGGGACGCGGCTTTCGAGGTGGACCGTGTCGGGCGTGTCCTCGGGATAGAACGGCCCGAGCAGAAAGCGCGGGCGCTCGATGGCTTCCTGGGGATCGAGGCCGTAGTCGATCAGATTCGTGAGGATCTGCACGTGGAACTGCGCCTGGCCGTTGCCACCCATCGTCGCCAGCGCGTGGGCGGGCCGCTCGTCGCGCGTGACGATCGACGCCATGAGGGTGTGGAACGGCCGCTTGCGTGGCGCCAGGGCGCTCGGGTGCGCCGGATCGAGCTGGAAGTGACGTCCGCGATTTTGCAGCACGATGCCGCAGCCTGGCACGACGATGCCTGAGCCGAACGAGTTGAACAGGCTCTGAATGACGCTCGCGACGTTACCGTGCCGGTCGACGACGACGAAGCCGGTCGTATCGCCGTCGGGGTTGCCCGCCGCGTACGCCTGGGCCTTCCGCGCGTCGAACGCCTTGCGGCGGCGCGCGGCGTAGCCCTTGTCGAGCAGCTGGGCCAGCGGCACCCGCGCATGCGCCGGATCGCCGATGAAGCGGTCGCGGTCGGCGTAGGCGAGCTTGACCACCTCCAGCAGCAGGTGCAGGTGCTGCAGCGAGTGCAGCGGGCGCTTCGCGAGCGGAAACCGCTCGAGGATGTTCAGGGCGAGGAGCGCGGCGAGGCCCTGCGTCGGCGGCGGCGTCTCGTACACGCGAAAGCCGCGATACGTCGTGACGATCGGCTCGTCCCACTCGCCGGTGTGGTCCGCGAGATCTTCCGGACTCAGAAAGCCGTCGGCCGCCAGGCGCTCGGCGATCGCGCGCGCGACACGGCCCGTGTAGAACAGATCGGGGCCCTCCGCCGCGAGATCGCGCAACGTGCGCGCGAGGTCGTGCTGCACGAGCGGCTCGCCGAACGCGGGCGCGCGGCCGTTGGGACGGAACACCCGGTGCCACTCGGCGTCGTCGGTCATTGAGGCGAACTCGTCGATGTACTGGCTCATCAGTGATGAGTTGGGGAATCCTTCCGCAGCGTGGATCGCGGGCTCGAGCAACGCGCCAAGGGGGCGGCTGCCGAAGCGCTCGAGCAACATGCTCCAGCCGCGCACGCAGCCCGGCACGTTCACCGTCATCGGGCCGACGACGGGCAGTCCGGCGGCGCCGCGGCGCCGCAGCTCGTCGAGCGAGGCGCGCGAGCCCGAACGCCCGGCGCCGTTCAGGAAGTGCACGCGACGCGTGGCCGCCTCGAAATAGAGGACGAAGAGATCACCGCCGACGCCGCACATGGCCGGCTGCGTGACGGCGAGCACGGCATTGGTGGCGACGGCCGCGTCCGCGGCGGTGCCGCCCGCGCGCAGCACGTCGAGGCCCGCCAGCGTGGCGTAGGGATGCGCCGAGGCCACCATGCCCTCGCGGCCGAGCGCGACGGGGCGGCGGGCATAACCGATCTGGGGCATGCGTCAGGCCTCCGCGAACAGCCGCGTGATCTCGTCCTGCGGAAAGGTGGGCAGCGGCGACGACTTCGTGCCGTCCATCAGCGTCACGCCATGGGAACGGTCCACCACCTGTCCGATGAAGTGGCAGTCGATCGACTCGCGCGCGAGCGCGTGGATGACGACGCCGGCGTCGGCCGGATCGAGCGTCATGAGCAGCGCGCCAGACGCGATCGTGCCGAGCGGGTCGAGCCCGAACGCCTCGCACAGCTGGCGGCCCTCGGGCAGCACCATGATGCGATCGCGGTCGATGCGAAGGCCGACGCCGGCCGCGTCGGCCAGCTCATGCAGCGCGGTCGCAATGCCGCCCTCGGTCGGATCGTGCATCGCGTGCACATGCGCCAGCTCGCAGGCGATCTCGGCCTCCGGGCGAACGCTGATGCCCGGCGCGCGCAGAAATCCTTTCGCGCGCCGAATGGTTGCGGCCGGGACGCCGCGCGCCCGAAGCTCCGCCTCTTTCTCGCGAGCGATGATCGCCGCCCCCTCCAGCGGCACGCCCTTGGTGAGCACGATCGCATCGCCGACGCGCGCGCCGCCGGTCGTCACGAGCTTGTCCTTGGCGACCTCGCCGAGCATGGTGCCGGCCACGATCGGCCGGTCCAGGCCGTGCGTGACCTCGGTGTGTCCACCGACGAGCGCGACCTCGAGCTCCTCGCACGCCTCGGCGAGCTGACCGAACAGCGCGCGAACGCCGCTCTCGTCCGTGGAGCCGGCGGGCAGGAGCAACGTGGCGAGAAACCACCGCGGCGTGGCGCCGCGAACGACGACGTCATTGGCGTTGACGTGTAGCGCGTACCAGCCGAGCTCATCGGTCGCGAACGTGATCGGATCGCTGGTGACGACGAGATAGCGATCGCCCACGTCGATGACGGCCGCGTCCTCGCCGACGCGCGGTCCCACGACGACGCGGGAATCGCGCGGCACGTGCTTGTCGAGGATCGCCTGCAGAAGATCGGCGGGAAGCTTCCCGAGTGGCAGCCGCGGCATCGCGCCCGTAGTATACCGTGGTGCCGCGTCGCCCCATCCTGGAGTGCGTGCCGAACGTCAGCGAAGGTCGCGACGCGGAGCGCCTCGCGCGCATCGCGGCGGCGGTGCGCGCCACGACGGGCGTCACGCTCGCCGACGTTCATGCCGATCCCGATCACCATCGCGCCGTCTTCACGTTTCTCGGCGCACCGGCCGCCGTCGGCGCGGCGGCAGCCGCGCTGGCCGACGTCGTGCTCGCCGAGATCGACATGCGCGGTCATCGCGGCATCCATCCCCGCATCGGCGCGCTCGACGTCCTGCCGTTCGTTCCGCTCGCCGGCGTGACGATGGCCGAGTGCGTCACCCTCGCGCACGAGACCGGCCGCGCGCTCGCCGCGCGCCATGCGCTGCCGGTCTACTACTATGGCGAAGCCGCACGCCGACCCGAGCGCCGCGGCCTGCGCGAGCTGCGCCACGGCGAATATGAAGGACTCGCCGCCCGCCTCGGCACCGACGACGGCCACCCGGACGACGGGCCCGCGCGCTTCGACGCGCGCAGCGGCGCGGTCCTGGTCGGCGCGCGCTCCGTGCTCGTCGCGTACAACGTCTGGCTCGCGAGCGACGATCTCGCCGCCGCGCGCGCGATCGCGCAAGAGGTGCGTGCGAGCGGCGGCGGGCTACCCGCCGTGCAAGCGCTGGGGCTGCCGCTGGCCAGCCGCGGCCGCGTGCAGGTCTCGATGAACCTGCTCGATCATCGTGTGACACCGATCCCCGTCGCCTACGACCGCGTGGCGGAGGCGGCGGCGCGGCGCGGAATCGCCGTCGCGCGGGGCGAGCTCGTCGGGCTGGCGCCACGCGCGGCGTTCGCCGGCCGCGCGCCCGCGTTGGTCGGGCTTGCGGACTTCACACCCGAGCGCGAGCTCGATACTTACGTGGCGCGTCTAGAGCGGTAGCCGACGCGGTCGTGTCAGCCGCCCGCGGCGAGCAGCTTCAGGAGATCGGCGGTGAGATCGTAGAGCTGCGCGCAGCCGGACCGCCCGCCGAGGTGCGCTTGCACGCGCCGGCGCAGGCCGTCATCGACCGTCTCGCCGAGCAAGGCGGCGATCTTGCGCTGCGGTTCGGAGCAGATGCCCATGTACGGCAGACGTGGCGTGATGTGCTCGGCGCGCACGATGCGATCGGCCATGTCGATCTCGTACGTGACCTCGAACCCGTGGCAGTTGTCGTGCATCGAGTGGAAGAGCGCGAGACGGCCGTCGCGACGCTCCAGCCGCGCGACCTTGCGTCGCTCGAACACACCGCGCTGGCCGGGGCGCGGGCTGTAGAGGTCCGGCTGCATGGGGCTCGCGATCGCGCGCGTGCCGAAGAGCGCGCGGCCCTCCGGACTATACGTGAAGCAGGAGTCGGGGAGATCGACCCAGCCCGCGGTGTCCAGCTGCCAGCACTCCCACGCATCGCCGCCCGCCGTGCGCTCGGCGCGCTCGCGCGGAAGCTTCGCCACCTGGCGCGCGAGCCGTGCCACCTCGATCACGGCGTCCACGGCCAAGGACGCGCCGGGGCCGTTGCCGGTCGCCCCGGCGGCGCGTCGCGTGAGGCCGCCCACCATCGCCGTGCCGGCGAGCTCTGCGACGCCGGCCGCGGCCGACGCGCCGACGTCGCCGCGCAGCGGCCGGCAGCGCGCCGCTCGGATCGCGTAGTCCGGCGACGGCGTCGCGACGATCTCGACCTCGAGCGCGCGCTCCGGATCCTCGAGCCGCACGGTGTGGGTCAACGCGTCGTCGTGGGTATTGTCGACACGCCCGGTCATGACCCGCTCGTAGCAGTCGCGGCCGCGCAGCAGCGCCGGCTCGATCATCTCGCCGGCGTTCCCATGGGACTCGAGCCCCCGGCGAGGTACTTCTCCGGCTCGCGGTCGAACTTCTGCTTGCAGCCCACCGCGCAGAAGTAATAGGTCTGGCCCTTGTAGGTCGACTGCGCGGCGGCCTTCGAAGGATCGACGGTCATCTTGCACACGGGATCAGTGGCCATCACTCGGCCTCCAGCGCTTGAGGCGCAGGCTATTCATCACCACGGAGACGGACGAAAACGCCATCGCGGCGCCGGCGAGCATCGGCGAGAGCAGCACACCCCAGACCGGGTACAAGAGGCCGGCCGCCACCGGAATCAGCACGACGTTGTAGCCGAACGCCCACACGAGATTTTCCTTCACGATACGGATCGAGCGCCGCGAGAGGTCCACCGCGGCCACGACACCCCGCAGATCGACGCGCATGAGCGTGACGTCGGCGGCCTCGATGGCCACGTCGGTGCCCGAGCCCATCGCGATCCCAACGTCGGCCTGCGCCAGCGCCGGCGCGTCGTTGATGCCATCTCCGATCATCGCGACGCGCCGGCCCTCGGCGCGAAGCCGTGCGATCTCCCGCGCTTTGTCCTCCGGCAGGATCTCTGCCAGCACACGGTCGATGCCGGCTTCGCGCGCAATGGCCGCCGCCGTCCGCCGATCGTCGCCGGTCAGCATCGCCACGTCGAACCCTCGCGCACGCACCGCGGCGACGACCGCGGGCGCTTCTGGCTTGAGCGTATCCGCCACGGCGAGCAGCCCGAGCGGACGGAAGGCGACGGCGAGATAGACGACCGTCTTGCCGCTCTGCGCCAGCGCTTCGGCGCGATCGGCGAGCGCCGTGACGTCGACGCCGCGCGCCTCCATCAGCGTCCGGTTGCCGAGCAGCAACCGGCCCTCCGGCGCCAGCGCGTCGATGCCCTGTCCGGGCACGGCGGTGAACTCGGTCACCGGCGGCAGCGCCACGCCGCGCTGCTTCGCGCGCGCAACGATCGCCTCACCGATCGGATGCTCCGAGGCCTGCTCGGCGGCGGCGGCACACGCGAGCAGATCCTCTTCGGCCACACCCGGTGCCGGCACAATATCGGTCACGGCGAGACGTCCCACCGTCAGCGTGCCGGTCTTGTCGAAGACCATCGTCTGCGCGCGGTGCAGCGTCTCGAGCGCCGCCGCGCTCTTGACCAGCACGCCGTGCTCGGCGCCGCGGCCGGTGGCGACCATGATCGCGGTCGGCGTCGCCAGACCCATCGCGCACGGACACGCGATGACGAGCACCGCGACGGCATTCGTCAATGCATGCAGCAAGGCCGGCGCCGGCCCGAACGCCCACCAGCCGACGAACGTCGCGGCGGCAACGACGAGCACCACCGGGACGAAGACGGCCGCCACGCGGTCGGCGAGGCGCTGGATCGGCGCGCGCGAGCCCTGCGCCTCTTCGACGAGGCGGACGATGCGGGCCAGCGTGGTCGCCGCACCGACGCGCGAGGCGCGGAACACGAGCGAGCCCGTGCGATTGATGGTCCCGCCGTAGACGCCCCCGCCCGGCGCTTTCGTCACGGGAAGACTCTCGCCGGTGAGCATCGACTCGTCGATCGTCGACGTCCCCTCGACGACATCGCCGTCGACAGCCACGCGCTCGCCCGGGCGGATCCTCACGAGGTCGCCGACGATCACGGCCGAGGTCGGAACGTCGACCTCCACGCCCTCGCGGATCACGCGCGCCGTGCGGGGAGCCAGCGCCACCAGCCGACGAATGGCCTCGGACGTGCGGCCGCGCGCGTTCGCCTCGAGCCATCGACCAACCACGACGAGCGTGATGACGACCGCAGCGGTCTCGAAGTACGGCATCGCGCCCAGGGTCATGAACGCGTGCGGCCAGAGCGTCACGGCGAGGCTGAAGAAATACGCCGCGTTGGTCCCGAGCGAGACCAGCGTCGCCATGCTCGCCCTGCGGTGCCGCAGATCGCGCAGGAATCCGCGGTGAAACTCGGCCCCCACCCAGAACTGCACCGGCGTGGCGAGCAGCAGGAGGGTCCACGGATCGCGCAGCCACGCCGGCGCCCACGGAAAGAACTCGGCCATGCTGCCGAGCACGATCGGCACCGACAGCACGGCGCCGACGAGCGCTCGCACGCGCAGACGCCGCTGCTCCGCGGCGCGCGCCGCCTGCTCACGATCGTCGGCGGCGCCGCCCGGCGAGGCCGCCGGCGCATCGGCGAGCTCGTAGCCCGCCGCCGCCACCGCGGACGCGAGCGCCGGCGCGTCCGCGCGCGCCGGGTCCCATTCGACCGTCGCCCGCTCGGTCGCGAGATTCACCGACGCCGTGCCCACGCCCGGCACGCCACGCAGCGCGCGCTCGACCGTGCCCACGCACGCGGCGCAGTGCATGCCGCGCACGGCGAAGGTTCGCTTCTCCATCAGCGCCCGCCGAACCGCGCGAACACGTCGAGCAGCTCCGCGATCTTCTGCTGCCGGTCGCCGCGGCTGCCCGAGCGCATCGCGTCCGAGACGCACGACTCGATGTGCCGGCCGAGGAGGAGCTTCTGGCACTGTTCGAGCGCGCCCTGGACCGCCGAGATCTGCAGCAGGATGTCGACGCAATACGCGTCGTTTTCGAGCATGCGCTGCAGGCCCTGGACCTGCCCCTCGATGCGACGCAGGCGGCCGCGCGCCTTCGCCTTGATCTCTGCGTTGAGCATCCCGGTACCCCCAGGGGGTACTATCCGCCCCCTGCCGGACGCTGTCAACCGCCGCGCGGCACCCGCAGGCGCAGCGCGCCGGGCTCGAGGGTCAGCACGACGGGGGTGACGCCCATTGGCTCGCCGTCCACCTGGATCGGCAGCGCATGCGGCCCGGCGACCCGAAGCTGTCGCGCGCGACGCACGCTCACCTGCGGGTGGCGCAGGTGCGTGCCCGGATAGATCGTCGGCAGCCACCGGAGCAGCTCGAGCCGCCCGAGCGCGCCCAGCACGACGACGTCGAACACGCCGTCGCGCGGATCGGCATGCGGCGCGATCTTCATCCCGCCGCCGAACCAGCGTCCGTTGGCGGCGACGACGGCGGTGACTGGCGCCGGCGGCTGGCGGACGCCGTCCACCTCGAGAACGATCTCGACCGGGCGGTGGCGATGCACGGTCGCGAGGACCGCCGCCAGATAGGGCAGCGTCCCGCGCGCACGGAACGACTGCGCGCGGCGCGCGACGGCCGCGTCGAGGCCCGCGCCGGCCGAGATCGCAAACCAGCGTGGCGACCGTCGGCCCACTGCGCCAGGCCGAGATCGAAGCGCGCGTCGTGCCCGTCGGCGAGCACGCGAACGGCGGCGGCGGGATCGGCGGGCACGCCGAAGTTACGGCAGGCGTCGCAGCCGCGTCCGGTGAGCACGGCGCCGACCGTGGCCGTCGGTCCGGCCGCGCGCACGCCGTTGACCACCTCGTTGAGCGTGCCGTCGCCGCCGACGGCCACGACGAGCGGCGCGCCCGCAACGACCGCCTCGCGCGCGAGACGCTCGGCATCGCCGGGCGCTCGCGTCGCCACGTGCTCCGCCGGCAGCGTCGCCGCCACGACGTCGCGCAGCCTCCGCCACACGCGCGCGGTGCGGCCGCCGCCCGCGACGGGATTGACCACGACGAGGGCGCGCGTCACTCGAAGAGCGAGATTTGCAGCGCGGCCGCGGTTGCCGCCGCGCGCGACCGCGCGCGGGCCCGCGCCGCCTTCGTCGGCTTGCGGGGTTTGTCCGACGTCGGAGCGGGCCGCGGCAGCTTCCAGCCCTTCTGGTGGGCGATGCGATCACCCTGCTTGATGAGGAGCATGTCGATGAGCCGCGCGAGTGGATTGCGCAGCAGCACGAGATATTTCTCCCAGTACTTCGGCGAGTGCGCCAGCGTGCGCATCTGATCCAGCGCCAGCGTCAGCGCCGCGCGATCACCCTTCTTGGCCGCCAGCCGCAGATCGCTCAGGATTTTCTGGCCGCTGATGCGCGACGGCGCCGTCCTGGCCATGCGCGCGGATGCTATCACGAACGCGGCCGGCGTCGTCTCGCAGCAGCGGCCTCGAGTGTGGCTATACTGCACCGTCGTGAACCTCCTGCGCCGCGTGTGGATCTTCACCGTCATCGCGCTGCTTTCCGGATCGCTCGCGACTCATGCTCAGCCCGGACCCCGTGACGTGCCGCGCATCGGCGTGTTGGTCTTCACGCCGATGTCCCAGCCGTCCAGGAGGGATTCGGCCAGGGATTGCGGGAGCACGGATACGTCGAAGGACAGAACATCCTGGTCGAATGGCGATCCGCCGAGGGCAGCACCGACCGCGCCAACGCCATCGCCGAGCTCATGCGGCGCAAGGTCAACGTCATCGTCGCCGAGTTCACGCCGGCGGTTCAAGCGGCGAAAAACGCGACGCAAACGATTCCGATCGTCATGGCGTCGGCGGGTGACCCGGTGGCGACCGGGCTCGTGAGCAGCCTCGCGCGCCCCGGCAGGAACATTACCGGCCTCTCGAACATCGCCGGAGAGCTCTCTGGAAAACGGTTCGAGCTCCTGCGTGATCTCATTCCCGGCCTCACGCGCGTCGGTCTATTGATCCACGGCGAGGACCCTCTGGACACGACGTTCGTCGCGGAGACGCGGACGGCCGCAACGAAGGCCGGCATCCAGGTTCAGGTCACGAGCGTGCCGAAGCCGCAGTCTCTCGATACTGCGCTGTCGATGATGTCCGCTGCGCGCGTCGGGGCTCTGATCGTCCCGGCCAATTTGCCGGTCCCGGCCAGGGACATCGCGCAGGCGGCTCTCCGTCATCGTCTGCCGACGATCTCGCTGCTGAGCCAGTACCCGGAGTCGGGTGGGCTCATGTCGTACGGAGCGAGCCTGATCGACATTCGACGGCGCGCGATCGGCTACGTCGACAAGATCCTCAAGGGCGCGAAGCCGGCGGAGCTGCCGGTCGAGCGGCCAACCACCTTCGAGCTCGTGATCAATCGGCGGACCGCGCAGCTGCTCGGACTGTCGGTGCCTCCTTCGGTGTTGCTCCGCGCCGACCGGGTGGTCGACTGACTCCGCTGGCCGAGCCGCCCGGGCCCGGTGTATTCGCCCAGGCATTGCGCGTGCGGCACCGCGGCGACGGTGAGCCGATGTTGTTGCTCATCCACGGCCTCGGCGCCAACGGCGACGTGTGGAACGGCCTGGAGCACGTGCTGCGGACGCGATGGCGCGGGCGCTGGACGATCCCCGACCTGCCCGGGCACGGCGGCTCGCTCCCGCCATCGCACTACTCCTTCGACGCGCTCGCGGCTGCCGTCGCTCCGACGGTCGCGTCCGCGGCGCGTGTCGTCGTGCTCGGCCACTCGCTCGGTGGCGTCGTGGCGCTGACGCTCGCGAGCGGACGATTCGGCGTCGACGTCGCCGCGGTCTGCGGACTGGGAATCAAGGTCGCGTGGACCGGCGACGAGCTCGCCCGCGCACGCGCGCTGTCGGCGCGACCCAACGCGGTCTACGCGAGTCGGGCCGAGGCGGCCGAGCGCTACCTGAAGCTCGCGGGCCTCGGCGGTCTTCTGACTCCCGAGGCGGTCGGCGAGGCCGCGCTCGTGCGCGGCGACGACGGCTGGAGCGTCGCATTCGATCCGGCCGCGTTTGCGATCGGCGCCCCGGACATGGCGAGCCTGCTCGCCGCGTCACGCGCGCGGGTCATGCTGGCCGCGGGCGAGCATGACCCGATGTGCACCCACGCGCAGCTCCGTGCGCTCGTGCCCGACCCCGTCATCGTCCCGGGGCTCGGCCACAACGCGCACGTGCAATCGCCCGAGGCGCTCTGGCCATTGCTCGAGTGGCTCGCGCGCTGAGGTGTCGGGCGGACCCGCTCAGCGCAGCCGGATCTCGTAGTCCTCGCGGTGCGGCTGCTTGTCCACGGGCTGCACGATGACTTTGACGTCGAGTGCCGCCTCGAGCCGCTCCAGATCCGCGCGGCCCTCGTCTTCGAGATACGCCGCGAGATCGGGATGCACGCGCACCACGATCTCGTGGTGACCGGCCTCGGTCTCCACGGCCGCCTTCGCCTGGATGGCGCGGTAGACCTCGGACGCGAGCGTCTCGTGGGATTTCGTCACACCGCTGCCGCGGCACGTGGGGCACGTCACCGACAGCAGAGCGCGCAGGTCTTGTCGCACGCGCTTGCGCGTCATCTCCACCAGGCCGAGCTCGGAGATCTCGAGCACGTTGGTGCGCGCCTTGTCCTCGGCGAGCGCCCGCTTGAGCGCCTTGTAGACCTGCTCGCGGTGCTCCGGCACTTCCATGTCGATGAAGTCGATGATGATGATGCCGCCGAGATCGCGCAGGCGGATCTGGCGAACGACCTCGGTCACCGCTTCCATGTTGATCTTCAGCACGGTCTGCTCGAAGTCGCGCTTGCCGACGTATTTACCCGTGTTGACGTCGATGGAGACCAGCGCTTCCGTGTGGTCGATGACGATGTAGCCGCCGGACTTGAGCCACACGCGTCGGCGGAGCGCTTTCTCGATATCCTTCTCGATGCCGTAGTGATCGAAGATCGGCGTGCGCTCGGCGTAATGCTTCACGCGATCTTCGAGCGCGGGCACGAGCGCGCGCACGTACTCGAGGCACCTGGCGTGCACCTCGGCATTGTCGACGACGAACTCGTCGACCTCCGGCGAGAACAGGTCACGCACCACGCGGAACGTGAGGTCGGCCTCCTCGTGCAGCGCGGCCGGCGGCGTCGCCTGCTCGTAGCGCGCCTGGATCTGCGCCCACAGCCGCGACAGGAACTCGACGTCGGCGGCGAACTCCGCCTCCCCCTTGCCCTCGGCGTTCGTGCGCAGGATGAAGCCGCCGGGCGGCAACGACAGCGCGCGCAGCGCGGCGCGCAGGCGGTCGCGCTCACGGTCGTCGTGGATGCGCCGCGAGACGCCGATGTGCTGCGTCTGAGGCATGTAAACGAGGTAGCGCCCGGGCAGGGAGATGAACGAGGTGACGCGGGCGCCCTTGGTTCCGAGCGACTCCTTGGACACCTGGACGAGAACCTCTTGCCCGCGGCTCAGAACCTGCTCGATCGGCGCCATGGCCTCGCGGCGCGGTGGCTCGGCCTCGTCGACCTCGACGTCGGCGTCCTCCTCCTCGTCCGCGACGGTCTCCGGCACCGACGGCGCGGCATCGACACCGCGGCTCGCCGTGTAGTCGCCCGCGTAGAGGAACGCGTCCTTGGCGAGGCCGATGCTGACGAAGGCGGCCTGCATGCCGGGCAGCACGTTGGTGACGGTGCCCTTGTACACACTCCCCACGATCGAGCGCCGGCGATGCCGCTCGAGATACAGATCGGTGAGGAGATTACCTTCCTGAACGGCGACGCGGGTCTCGATCGGGCCCGCGTTGACCACGATGCGCTTGCTCACGGCAGCACCCCTTGGGCGCGCTCTTGCGATGCCTCGGTGGCTGAGCGCGTCTCATTGGAACTGCCGCATCCGCACGGAGAGCAGGAGCCCGAGCGCGGTCAGCGAGACCAGCATGGACGTGCCGCCATAGCTCATCAGCGGCAGCGGCACGCCCACCACGGGCAGGAGGCCGGTGACCATTCCAACGTTCACGAGCACCTGGGTCGCGAACAGGGCCGTCACCCCGAGCGCGATCAACCGGCCCACGGGCTCACGCGCCGACGCGGCGATGTCGAAGCCGCGGAGCAACAGCAGCGCGTAGCACGTGAGCAGCACCAGGCACCCGACGAACCCCCACGTCTCGGCGAACACGGCGAAAATGAAATCCGTGTGACGCTCCGGGAGAAAGGCCAACCGGCTCTGCGTGGCGCCGGCGACACCCTTGCCCAGGAGCTGTCCTGAACCGATGGCGATCTTGGCCTGAATCACGTTGTACGCGCTCCCGAGGGGATCGCGGAACGGATCCAGGAACACGAGTATGCGTTCGCGTTGGTATTCCTTCATCGCGAGAAACCACACCAGGGGCAGTGCGCACAGACCGGCCAGCGCGACGCCGCCGAGCAGGCGCAAGCGGATCCCGGCGCCCACGAGAAGGGCCGTCATCACGGGAAGCAACAGCAGAGCGGTGCCGAGGTCCGGCTGCTTGACGATCAGCAGCACCGGCACGACGAGGATCGGCACCGTCAGCGCCAGCGTCGCTTTACCCACGGGCTGCGCCCAGCGGGAGGTCAGCACCCAGGTGGCCATCAGCACGAAACAGATCTTGAAGATTTCCGAGGGCTGCACGGTCATCGGCCCGAGCGGGATCCAGCGCCGCGCGCCGGAGACCGTTCGGCCCATCACGAAGACCGAGGCGAGCCCGAAGAGCCCAAGCACGAAGAACAACGGCGCCAGTCTGACCAGACGCCGGTAATCGATCGAGGCGACGAGGACGAGGGCGCACAGGCCGAGCGTGAACCAGGCGAGCTGCCGGAAGGCGACGTTGCCGCCGGCCCGCCCGATATGCAGGCTGGCGAGCGTCGTCGCGCTCAGGACGACCAAGCCCCCCATGGCTCCGAGCAGCGGCCAGTCGACGTTCTGCAGCAGCCTCCGGTCGATGCCGCCCAGCACGCTCATGCAGAGAGTCTAGCCGCTGATGTCGAGGCTGGCGACTTTCTCGAAGAAGATCGCGTTGTAGATCTGCCGCGCGATCGGCGCGGCCACCGAGCCGCCGTGGCCGCCGCGCTCGACGAGCACGACGATCACGACCTCGGGATCCCGCGCGGGCGCGAAGGAGGCGAACCAGGCATGGTCCTGCCCCTTCTCCGACTTCGAGTTCGCCACCGTCTGTGCCGTCCCGGTCTTGCCCACGATGTCGAGGCCCGGAATCCGGGCGGCCACGCCCGTGCCGTTGGGCGTGTTCACGACCGCCCACATACTCTGTCGCAGGAACGCCCACACCGCCAGATTGAGCTCGACGTGACCGTTGACGCTGCCCGCGTCGCTCCAGACGACGCCGCGCTCGGGCCGCTCGATGCGCTGCACGATCCTCGGTTTCCACAGCACACCGCCGTTGGCGATGGCCGACATGAAGCGCGCAACCTGCATCGGCGTCACCAGCAGCTGGCCCTGACCGATCGACATGTTCACCGTCTCGCCGGGGTGCCACACCGGGGGCTTGCCGCGGCGCGCTGACTTCGCGTGCGGCAGCAGCCCGAACTTCTCGTTGCCGAGCTCGATGCCGGTGGCGGTGCCGAAGCCGAAGGCCGCGCCGTATTTCATGATGGCGGGCGCGCCGACTTTGAGGCCCGCGCCGTAGAAGAAGATGTCGCACGACTGCGCGACGGCGGCCATGAGATCGACGGTGCCGTGCCCTTCCGGCTTCCAGTCTCTGAAGGTGCGACCGCCGAACGGAAACTCGCCCTGGCAGAAGACACGGTCGGCGGGCGTGAGCGTGCCCTCCTGCAGCCCCGCGGCGGTGAGCACCATCTTGAACACCGAGCCCGGCGGGTACTGGCTCTGGATCGTGCGGTTGAGCAACGGGAAATCGGGATCCTTCATGACGCGCAGCCACGCGTCGCGATCGATCGTGCCGGTGAAGCGATCGATCTCGAAGGCCGGCGTGGACACCATCGCGAGGACGTCGCCGTTGCGCGGGTCCATGACCACGACCGCGCCCGTCTTGCCCTCCATCAGCTTTTCGGCGACTTCCTGGATGCGGCGGTTCACCGTCGTCACGACCTGCGCGCCGGGATGCGGCTCCGTCGACTGCACGAGCCGCACGGGCCGGCCCATCGCATCGACTTCGATCCGCTCGCCGCCGTCCTTGCCCCGCAGGAACTCGTCGAGGAGCCGCTCGAGGCCGGTCTGGCCCACCATGTCGCCGCGGCGATAGCGGCCCTGCTTGAGCTGATCGTCGTTGGCTTCGCGCACGTACCCGAGCAGGTGCGCGGCGAAGCGGCTCGTGGGATACACGCGCTGCGGCTCGACCTCGACGATGACGCCGGGCAGCTCGAGCTTCCACTCCTCGACCTTCTGCATCTCGGCGATGGACAGCCCGCGGCGGATCCGGACCGGCAGGAACGAATCGGGCGAGACCTTCGCCACCGCATCCTGCAGCTCCTCGAACGGAATCTGCAGCAGCGCGGCCAGACGTCCGAGCGTGGCGTCGCGCTTGTCGGTGTCGCGCTCGAGCTCGCGCGGGATGAGCGACAGCGTGAAGGCCGGGCGGTTGTCCACGAGCGGCAGCCCGTTGCGGTCATAGAGGATGCCGCGTGGCGCCGCGATGGGTCGGATGCGGATGCGGTTCTTGTCCGAGGCTTCCTGGAAGCGCCCGCCTTCGAGCACCTGCAGGTACCAGAGCTGGCAGACGATGACCATCAGCGCTGCCATCACCGCGATCGACATCGCGACGATCCGCTGGTACGTGGGATCGCGGCGGGGAACACTGCCGCGATAGCCGGGCCCGGTCCAGTTGTTCACGGTATGCTGTCCTTATACGTCTCCGCCCACGCCAGCGCAAAGACCAGGGCCGCGCCGAGGAAACCGTTGTAGAGGGCCTGCGGCAGCACCACGTAGGTCATGAGCTCGCCGAACGGCGCCGGGAAGTGGAACATCTGCAAGAGCCCGAACCGCGCGAGCCCTTCCAGCACCGACAGGAGCACGAGCCCCGGCACCTGCACGAGAGGCTGGCTGACTCGCAGCCGGCTTCCGACGACGCCGATCACGAAGCCGACGACGGACTTCGTCAACGCCTGCACGCCGAGCAGCCCGCCCGTCGCCGCATCTTGCAGCAGCCCCGCCACGAAGCCCGCGCCACACCCGAACTCGGGCCCGCGACGCAGCGCCAGCAGCACGACCACGATGAGCGGGATGTCGGGCGCCACGTCCGCGATGCGCAGCGCAGAGCCGACGGTCGCGTGCGCCACGCCGCCACCGAGCACCGCGATCGCGAGGAAGGTGCGCATCAGCCGTCACTCTTGAACGACGCGGCGACGTCGCGCACGGCACCGCCGGTCAGCAGCAGCACCTCGTCGATCCGCGCGAAGTCGACGGCCGGGGTCACCTGCGCATAGCTGAACAGCGCCGCGCCGCGATCGTCGATCGTGCGCACGCGGCCGATGGGGATCCCGCCCGGAAAGAGTCCGCCGAGCCCCGACGTCACGACCATGTCGCCCACGCGCAGCCCGCCGCCGTCGCGCGCCATGTACTTGAAGCGCAGCGTGCCGCGCGGCTCGCCCTCGACGATGCCCGGGGTCCGCGTGCGCACCACGTGCGCGCCGACGTTGGAGGCGGGATCGGTCAGCACCTGCACGATCGAGGACCCGGTGCGCACGTCGATGATGCGGCCGACCAGCCCGTCGGGGGCGATGACCGCGGTGAGGCGCGCCACCGAGTCGCCGCGGCCGCGATTGACCGTGAGCGAGCGCACCCAGCCGCCCCACTCGCGCGCGATGATCTCGCCGGCCATGGTCTCGAGCGGCAGCGACTGCTTGAGGGCGAGGAGGCGCCGCAGGCGCTGATTCTCGGCATCGGTCTCGTTGACGCGCAGCGATTCGACGCGCAGCCGCTGCGTCTCTTCGCGCAGTCGTCGATTCTCGCTGCGGACGTTCTTCCAGTCGCGGTACGTGCCCCAGACGCCGAGGGTCGCGCGGTTGATGCGCGCGAGCACGGTTTGGACGGGCGTCGTCAGGAGGGCGACCGCCTCGGAGGCGGCGCCAGCACCGCCGCGCATCTGCAGCGTGAGCAGCACCAGGCAGACGCCGGCGACGATGCCGAGCAGCGCCAGTGCGCGAATCCTCACGTCGACCCCCTGGAAACTTCCTGCTGGCTACGCGGGGATCGCGACCTTCTTCAACAGATCGAGCTCGTCCAGCACCTTCCCCGTTCCGAGCGCGACACATGACAGCGGGTCTTCGCCCGGCGCCACGGGCAGGTTCGTTTCCTGCCGCAACAGGTGGTCGAGACCTCGCAACAGCGCCCCGCCGCCCGTGATGACGATGCCCTTGTCCACGATATCGGCCGCAAGCTCTGGCGGCGTGCGCTCGAGGCAGGTGCGAACGGTCTCGACGATCGTCATCACCGGCTCCCGCAACGCCTCACGGATTTCCTCGTCGGTGATCACGATCGTCTTCGGAATGCCGTCGATCAGGTCACGCCCCTTGACTTCCATCGTCCGCCGCTCGCCGCCCATCGGGTACGCCGAGCCGAGGGTCACCTTGATCTCCTCCGCACGGCGCTCGCCGACGAGCAGGTTGTAGTGCTTCTTGATGTACTGCACGATCGCCTCGTCCATCTCGTCGCCGGCGATGCGCACGGACTTCGAGTAGACGATGCCCGAGAGCGAAATGACGGCGACCTCGGTGGTGCCGCCGCCGATGTCCACGATCATGTTGCCGCCCGGCTCCTGGATCGGCAGCCCGGCCCCGATCGCCGCCGCCATCGGCTCTTCGATCAGGTAGACCTCACGCGCGCCTGCCTGCATGGCGGAGTCGCGAACCGCGCGCTTTTCCACCTGCGTGATACCCGACGGGACGCCGACGACGATGCGCGGCCGCACGAGGGTTCGGCGCCGATGCACCTTGGAGATGAAGTAGTGCAGCATCTTCTCGGTGACGTCGAAGTCGGCGATCACGCCGTCCTTGAGCGGCCGGATGGCGACGATGTTGCCCGGCGTGCGACCGAGCATCGCCTTCGCCTCGTGTCCGACGGCCAGCACGGAGTGATCCGCCTGGTGGATCGCGACGATTGACGGCTCGTTGAGCACGATTCCCTCGCCGCGGACGTAGACCAGCGTGTTCGCCGTTCCAAGATCCACCGCAAGGTCATTCGAGAACATCCCGGCCAGCAGGTTGTAGAACATCGGCTCTCCGTTTTTCTGTACTTGGTTACAGGCCCGCGCGAGTGTCGGTACATTAGCACAGTCCGTGCCATGGCTGGGGGAAAAGTCTGCTTTTCCAGCAATTTAGAGCAGTTCTGACGCGGGTCCAGCCGTCGGCAACGGCCTGAAAAAGGAACACACTTTCAGCGCGTTGTGGACCCCACGCGCGAGTGCATCCGGCGACCGGATCCGCCGATATGGGTCACCGTTGCGACCTGCGATTGACGCTCCCCTGCCGCGCCGTTCCTGCCAATTGTTTCGTCCAGAATGGCACCGGTCGTGACGTCAGCCGTCACCTCGTCGGCGGCACGCGATCCGGCGTGGGAAGACGTGCACGTCATCGCGGCGTCAGGGACTCTGAGGCTCGTCTCGCGATGTGCCGTCCGGACGGCGTCGAACGGCGTCCGCGGCTCGGCGGAACGACTGCTCATAGAGCTTGATCGCGTCACGAATCACCCGCTCGGCTTCGGGTCGGCCGCGAAACCGCTCGACCTCGACGGTCTTCTGCTCGAGGACTTTGTAGTCGAGAAAGAAACGCTCGAGTTCGCGCAATCGATGTGGCGGTAGCTGAGCCATGTCGTTGTAGTCCGCGTACTCGGGGTCGTCGACGTGGACGGCGATGATCTTGTCGTCCTGACCTTTTTCGTCGCGCATGGTGAGCACGCCGATCGCCCGCGCGCGGAGAATGCACAACGGCAACACCGGCTCCTGGCCGAGCACGAGCACATCGAGCGGATCGCCGTCATCACAATAGGTCTGCGGCAGGAAGCCATAATTCGCCGGATAGTGCACGGCCGAATGCAACACTCGATCGAGCCACAGCAGGCCGGTGCGTTTGTCGAGCTCGTACTTTACCTTCGAGCCTTTGGGAATCTCGATGATCGCGCGGAAATGGCGCTCGATGTGATCGCCAAGCTCGACGTCGTGCCACGGGTGCACGTCAGCGAACCTCGATGAGCGCGCCGAGGATCTCCTGGGCCGTCATGTCTACGCGGCGAGTATATCTGCTACGGTGATCGCGGCCCCGAGGGGAGTGGGGAAAGCCGTAGAGTCCCCCAATCAAATGGGGGGGTTGGGGGCAGCCGTAGGGGTCCCCAATCGAGCGGCGTTGGGATCGAGGCGCGCCACGATTCACTCGGGGCGCGCCGAGCGAAAGAGGGGGTTTGGGGGAAGCCGTAGGGGTCCCCAATCAAGCGGCGTTGGG
>Ga0081539_10001192_pt1 | contig 46924 bp, 50 predicted proteins | sample TabmetS4T2R2_FD_71023 | JGI IMG/M metagenome (GOLD analysis project Ga0081539, IMG submission 71023) | Tabebuia heterophylla rhizosphere microbial communities from the University of Puerto Rico - S4T2R2 | ecosystem: Host-associated > Plants > Roots > Rhizosphere ... | reverse complement strand
GGGAGCGCGATCGCCGCCTCGATCCCGGCCTCGGCGATCGCGTCCTCGACCTCGGCTACGCGCGGGTCGCCGGCCGCGTCCTCGACCACGACGATTCCGCGACCTCGAAGCGGGCCGAGCGCGAGCCCGAGCAGCGTCTCCGCCACGCGCAGATGCGGCCCGGCGAGCTGGCGCTCTGTGGCGACCGTCAGCCGCCCGTCCTCCACGAGGTAGACCGCGAGCCGGTCGATGCCGATCAGGGCCGACACCCGTTCGGCGGCCGTGTCGACGGTGTGGGTGAGCGAGAGCTCGGCGATCGCCTGGCCGACGACGGCGAGCAGGTCGCGCGTGCGCTCGAGCTCGCCGGCGAGCGCGTGCGCCTGGGCCGTCGACCGGAGCGCATGCGCCGCCCGAACGGCGAACGTCGCGAGCTTCCCGAGCTGCTCCTCGGACGGCGCCCGATCGGCGGCGAAGAGGAGCTGGAGCACGCCGAGCGGCGGCTGTCCGAGGGCGAGGCTGGCGGAGACGTTCGCGCCGGCCGGCAGCGCGGAGGCGTCGGCTTCGACCACCACCGGCTTCCGCTCGACGAGCGCTCGCTCCGCCGCCGCGAGCGCCTCGTCGACGCCCTCGTCCGCCTCGGCCACGCCGAACGCGGACACGAGCGTTGGTCGTTCCGATCCCTCGACGCGCCAGAGCAGCGCCGCAAGCGCGTCGGTCGCGTTGGCCGCGAGCCGAGTCACCTCGTCCGCGAGCCTCGCCTCGTCCACGCCCGCCGCGAGCGCCTCGCCGGCCACCTCGAGCACGCCGTCCCCGGAGACGCCGTTCTGGCCGGACGCCGCCGCGCCGAGGGCCCGCACCGCGAGCCCGATCTGGTAGGCGGCGAGGCGGGCGACGAGCCGTTCGTCGGCGGTGAACGGACGGCGCGAGCGGTAGAGCTCGAGGCTCGCGAGCGGCTGGTCGTCGAGTCGAATGGGCACCTGGACCGACGCTTGCGCACTCGCGCGCTCACCGGCGCGACGAACGGCCGCCGGGAGCGCGGCCGCGTCGTCCGACTCCTCGCCCGGAAGCTCGGAAGCCGGGAACGACGACCCCTCGAGCTCGGCGGCGAGCGCAGCCGAAGATGCCCAGACCGCCCGTGCCCGCAGCGCGTCGCCGCGCGGCTCGAGGACGCGCGCGATCGCGACGTCCGCCCGCGTCGCCCGCGCCGCGGCTTCGACGAGGCGGTCGAGCGCTTCGCGGAGCGAGGCGCCCTCGGCGAGCGCGCGCGAAGCCTCGGCGAAGGCGTCGAGCGCCAGGTCCGCCGCGGGCTCGTCTCGCTGCCGCTGATCGTGCTCCGTCGCCACCGACCCGACGGAAGGTTAGAGCTCACCGAGTCGGCGCTGACGGTTCGCGTGTCGACCGGTCGGTTCAGACGGACGCACGGGCAAAGCCCGCGCATCCTGATGGACGGCGCCGCCGAGTCGGCGCCTCTGGCTCAGTGAAGCGGAGCGCCGGCGCGCGCGAAGGGGCTCCAGGGAGCTTCCTCCCAGGTCTCGCACCCACACATCGGACAGCGCGGCAGGACGCGGAAGATCGCCACTCCGTAGCCGCACTCGGAACAGTGGAACTCGCCTTTGACGCTCTCCCCAGCCGTCCAGAACTGCACGTACCCAGAGGCCGATCCGTCGTCGGAGACGTGTGTGTCCTGCGCCATCTAGACCCCCTGGAGGATACTCGATCCTGACAGTGACTTCCTGAACCGATCTGCCCATACTGCGCTACGTGCAAACTCCCGACCCCCTCCCGCCCCCCGCTCCCGCCCCTCGCGAACGGCCCCGCCCGCTCACCGGCGACCACGACACGCCGTTCCGCGGCCGCTACTGGACGCTCGGCGAGCTGCTGACGCTCATCTCCGGCCTCGTCCTCGCCCTGTCGGCCTTCACCGACTGGTACGCGGGCTCGGAGACCGGCGGCTCGTTCACCCTGAGCGTGATCGGCTGGCACACGGGTGCGCTCGGCAAGCTCGTGTTCTTCGTGGGGCTCGCCGTGCTCGCGCTCGTCGCGCTGCGCGAGGCGGGGATCGAGCTCCCGGCGACGGTGCCCGAGAGCCTCGTCGTGATCGCGCTCGGCTCGCTCGCGACCATCTTCGTGCTGATCCGGGTCATCTCGATCCCCGACGAGTTCCTGCCCGCGAGCGGGCGCGGGATCGGGATCTGGATCAGCTTACTGGCGGCGCTGCTCGTGATCGGCGCAGGGCTCGTTCGAGCCAGCGAAGAGCTGTAGCGACCGCGACCCCGAGCACCGCTCCGCCGACGACGTCGAGCGGATAGTGGACGCCGTCGTAGACGCGGGAGAACGCGACCGCGGCCGCGAGCAGGTAGAGCGGGATTGCAAGCCGCGGCACGGCGGTGGCCAAGATCGTGGCGCACGCGAAGCTCGTCGCGGCGTGACCCGACGGGAACGAGTGGTCGTGGGGAACCGCGACGAGCGGCTCCGGCTGCGGGTAGCGAACCGGCGGTCGCGCGCGGTCGACGAGAGCCTTGCCGGCGCGCGCGAGCGCGTCGGCGAACCCATCGGCGGCGACGACGAGGAGAAGGAGGGACGGTTGCCGCCTGAGCAGCGCGAGGACGAGCGCGATCGCGATCCAGACGAGCCCGAGCGTCCCCGCTTTCGAGAGCCAGACGAAGAGGTGGTCGAGGACCTCCGTTCGGTGGTGGACCACCCACCGCTCGAGGTGGCGATCGAAGCTCAGGTCGCGAAGGCGCCGGCTCGGCGCCGACCATCAGGACGCGCGGGCTTTGCCCGTGCGTCCGTCTGAAATGACCGGTCGACACGTGTGCAGCTCACGGCTACGTCGGGACGATCTGCTTCGCCTGGTCGAGCAGCCGCTGGAGGTCGAACGGCTTGCCGAGGAAGCCGCGGGCCCCTCGTCGCTCCGACGCCGTGACCGCGCGCTCCTCGACCTCGCCGCTGAAGACGATGACGGGGATCGCGCCGACGCCGAAGCGCTCCTGCACGCGGCGCAGCATCTCCCAGCCGTCGACCTCGGGCATCATCACGTCGAGGAGGATCAGGTCCGGCGGCTCGTGCTCGAGCGCGCTCAGGCCTTCGTTTGCGCTTCCCGCCTCCAGCACGGAATAGCCCTCGAGCTCCAGGTTCGTCCGGACGAGCTCCCGCACGCCGGGGTCGTCGTCGACGACGAGGACGACGGGCCCGGTCCGGTCCTTCGCGCCGGGCCCGGAGCGCTCGAGGAACGCGTCGAGGTCGGAGCGCCGGTAGCGCCGATGGCCGCCCGGTGTGTAGAAGGCGGGGACGCGGCCCAGATCCGACCACTTCCGGATCGTGCTCTGCGCGACACCGAGGTACTTCGCAGCCTGACCCAGCGTCAACCAATCAGGCTCGTTCGTAGGTGCCCGTCGCCCGCCCCCGGCATCTCGAAATGCCATCCGGCGGAAACTACCCAAAGTTCACCGCTTCTAACTCAGGACGTCGCGGTGACGGTAACCGTCTTCGTCTCGACAGAAGGGGCAACCGTCAGTGGATGGAGCGTCCGGACGAACGTGCGTGTGCCGCCCGGGCGCGGGTTGTCGTGGAGCGCCTCGCCCAGGGCGACGCCGACCCCGAAGGGCACGATTCCGGCCGCGGCGAGCAGGAGCCACCGCGCGGTCCGCGGCCGTCGGCGGCGACGCGTCTGTTGCAGCGTCACGGCTCGTAGTCGGTCGCGCCGCGCTGGTAGACGTGGAACGCCGCCGCCTCGGCGTCGGAGACCGTCCGCACCCACCCAGGGAACGGCGCGCGCTCCCCTACGACGTCGCGGGCCCATCGGTCGGCTCCCGCGTACGCGTCGGCGAGCTCGGCAAGCGTGAACGTCTGCCCCACGCGGCGCCTCAGCTCCTCCACGATCGCGTCGACCTGCGCGAGCACTCGCCGGTAGAGCTGGCGGTCCCCTGCCCGCGCCTCGACCTGCCGGTAGCCGTCCCGCCACTCCTGTCGCGCGATGTCTACAGCGCCCGCCACGGACGGCCGATAGTAGCCCCGGAGGGCTTGGCGGGACGCTCGTCGCCCGCGGTGCGATGCCCTCCTGCTAGAGGCTTGATGTGAAACTCCGGCGTTCCGGCCTCTACCAGCTACTGAGGTTGAGACCGGTCGGGCGCGCCTCAATCTTCCTGGTTCACCAATGGGATCGCGCGAGTCCGCAATCCGAACTAGTGTCTCGCGCATTGGGTGGCGCACAAGTTCTTCAGGTTGTAGGACCGTTGGTCGCTGCCGTGGGCGGCTTCGTCTTGATCATTGACGTGCTGGAGGGACCGGCGCGCTGGTACGATCCCACGCCTCTGCGCGAGACGTATGCCTTCATCCGCGACCACCGTATAGAGGTGGCGAACGAACATCTCTCTTACTCGCCAGAACGTATTGCCGAGGAAGTGCGCAGGGCGAAGAAAGAGTACGAGGAAAACATGTCAGAACTCGATCGTCGAGTTGCGGCAGACACACTTCGCGACAAGTTCCGCGCCCGTGCGAGAGCCGGCATCGGTTTCCTGCTTCTGGTGATCGGAAGTGTGATGCAAGCCGTGGGCGCGGCGCTCTACTAGCGGCGCAGAGCCGCGTTCCGCTCGTGACCCGATGGGTTGTTGTGGCCACTTGGTCTTGGCCTACGTGGCTAGCGCCCTCTCGTTCTGGCCTCTTGATCCGTCCTACTCACCGTGGAAGGGCCGCAGACGGCGCGAAGCGGCGCGAATTTCACATCAAGCCTCTCGCTGGTGCAGCACCCATCGGGCGGCCAGCGCGGTTCGACCTCCGCGAGGATCCGCTCGCCGAGCTCGTAGCCGGGCCGCGCGAGCGCGAACGCTGCGTGGGCGTGCAGGCACTTGAGCCCGACTGCGCCGGATCGCGTTCCGGCGACGCCCAGATCGAGCTCGGGCCGGAGCACGCGCTGCTCGGCGTGGGCGCGCTCGAGGCTCGCCGCGAGCTCGGGGTCCTCGGCCGCGGTGCGGGTCCAGCGCTCGACACCGCCGGCAGCCTCGATCCGCGCCAGGGCGGCGACGAGGTACGAGCACGTCAGCCAGTACGCGGTGGGGAACGGCTCGCCGGTCTCGTCGAACGGCTCCTGCTCGGCGACGGCCGGACAGCCGTACGGACAGCGCACGGCGACGCGCCGGAAAGCCCGCGGGCGCCGCCCGAGCTGGCGCTCGACGATCGCGAGGTCATCCACCGCCCCCAAGCGTATGGTGCTTGCGGCGCCAGGCCGCGATGCCCTTCACGATGAACAGCCGCTCGCCGGGCTTCACGAGCGCGAGCCGCCGAGCCTCGAGGGTGAGCGACTCGGTGCTCGACGACGCCTGCAGCCGCCGCTCGAGCTGGCGGTTCTGAGCCTGGAGCTGCCGAACTTCGGCGCTCCGCCCGGCGAGCACGTCACGCGTTTGCAGGTAGGTCTTGAGCGGCCGGAAGTAGAGGAACGCGATCAGGACGAGCCCGACGACCGCGAGCCGGCGCAGGACGATGCTCGAACGTGGTGCTCGCCGCCGGCGCGACGGGGGCCGCTTCGCCATCCGGGCCGGGTTCGCGGCGGACCCGGCCGGTCCTGCCTAGACCGTCTCGACCTTGATCACATTGGTCGTGCCCGGAAGGTTCACGGCGGTTCCGGCCGTGATCACGACCCGGTCGCCGGCCTCGGCGAAGCCGCTCTCGCGCACCGCTTCGAGCGAGCGTGCCCAGAGCTCCTCGACGTTCGCGCACTCGGGGATCTCCCACGGCCTGACGCCCCACTCGAGCGCCATCTGCTGGAGCGCGTACCGGTGGTGCGTGAGGCCGATGATCGGTCGCCGCGGGCGGAGCCGCGCCACCGCCGACGCCGTGCTCCCGGTGAACGTCGGCACCGCAATCGCCTTCGCCCCGAGCGCCTCGGCGAGATCGCACGCGGCGTTCGACATCGCCCGTCCGATCGACGGCTCCTCGCTCGCCTCGGGGAGCTGGTGCCGGTAGCCGAGGCTCGGCTCGATCGCGCGCGCGATCCGATCCATGTACCCCACGGCCTCGACGGGGTACTCGCCGATCGCGGTCTCCTGCGAGAGCATGAGCGCCGAGGTGCCGTCGAGGATCGCGTTCGCGACGTCGCTCGCCTCGGCCCGGGTCGGCTCCGGCTGGTGCACCATCGACTCGAGCATCTGCGTCGCGGTGATGACCGGCTTCCCGCGCTCGAGCGCCTTCTGGATGATCCGCTTCTGCAGCAGCGGCACCGACGCCGGTCCGATCTCGACGCCGAGGTCGCCCCGCGCGACCATGACCGCGTCGGTCTCCCCCAGGACCTCGTCGAGCGCCTCGATCGCCTCCGCCTTCTCGATCTTCGCGATCACCTTCGCTCGCGAGCCCGCCTGCGCGATCAGCTCGCGGAGGTCGCGTACGTCGGCCGCCGAGCGGACGAACGAGAGCGCGATGAAGTCGGCGCCGTGCTCGAGCGCGAACTCGAGGTCGTCGACGTCCTTGCGCGTCAGCGACGGGATCGGGATCGGGACGCCCGGGAGGTTGACGCCCTTGTGCGCGCTGACCGTGCCGCCGACGACCACGGCGCAACGAGCGCGGCCGTGCTCGACCGCCTCGACGCGCAGGCGGACATGGCCGTCGTCGATCAGGATGTCCGACCCGGGCTGGAGCACCTCGCCGATCGCCTCGGGACACACCGGTAGGTCGCCGTCGGTCGCGGTCTCGCCGGCGACCACCCCGACCTCGTCGCCGCGCGCGAGCAGGATCGGGCCGCTCAGCGACCCGAGCCGCAGCTTCGGGCCTTGCAGATCGGCGATGACCGCGAGCGGCCGCCGCTCCTCCTCCTGCACGTCGCGCACGAGCCGGATGAGCTCCGCGTGCGCGTCGTGGCCGCCGTGCGAGAAGTTGAGGCGCGCGCAGTCCATCCCCGCTCGGACGAGCATGAGCAGCAGCTCGCGCGACGACGAAGCCGGCCCGAGGGTCGCGATGATCTTCGTCCGGCGCGGCGGCTCGACAGCCATTCCTTTCAGAAAGGTAGCCGCAGGCACGGCGGGAACCAACGTCAGCCGGCCAGGTTCTTCGCGGCGTCGAAGTAGCGGTTCTTCGCTTCGAGGTCGAGCGTCGCGAACTCGGCGCCGTCGGCCTCTGCGAGCCGCTCCGCCTCCTCGACCCGCGCGACGAAGCGCTCGCTCGCCGAGCGAAGCGCGAGCTCGGGGTCGACGCCCAGCCGCCGTGCGACGTTCACCGCAGCAAACAGCACGTCGCCGACCTCCGCGACCAGGCGCGGATCGGGCTCCGTCTCGGGCGCCGGCGCCGCCACGGCATCGATCGCGTCGCGGAGCTCGCGCAGCTCGTCCTCGAGGTCGGCGAGCGCGCCGGCCGTGTCCGGGTACTCGAAGTCGATCGCGGCCGCGCGCCGCTGGACCTTCCGCGCGTGGAGCAGCGCCGGTAGCCCGCCCGGCACGTCGTGGAAGATGCCCTCGCGGCCCTCCTGCTCGCGTTTGATGTCCTCCCACCGGGCCTTGACCTCTCCCGCCGAGCCCGCCTCGGCCTCGCCGAAGACGTGCGGGTGGCGCCGCACGAGCTTGGCGTGGATCCCGCGCGCGACCGTCTCGAGATCGCCCTGCCGCTGCTCGCTCAAGAGAAGCGAGAGGAAGTAGACCTGGAAGAGCAGGTCGCCGAGCTCGTCCAGGAGCTTCGCGTTCGAGCCGGCGAGCGCCGCGTCCGCGACCTCGTACGCCTCCTCGACCGTGTGCGGGACGATCGTCCGCGTGGTCTGCTCGCGGTCCCAGGGACACTCGCGGCGAAGCCGCTCGGTCAGCCGCTGCAGGTCGAGCAGCGCATCGGCCAGCGGCACGTTAGCCGGTGGTCGTGCCCGAGGTCGTCGTCTTCGGCGGCGCGTAGCCGACCTGGTAGTGGATCTTCTTGTCGAACTCCTTCTTAGTGTCCGAGACCCACTTGGCCATGGCCTTGTTCTGCTTGTCGCGGAGGAGCTGCTGGCGAATCGACTCCTTGACCTGGCTGAACGGCGTCGTCTTCGCCGGCCGGACGTCGGAGAGCGCCTGGATGATGTGGTAGCCGTAGCGCGTCTTGACCGGCCGCGACATCTGCCCCTTCTTCAGCAGGAACGCGGTCTGGTCGAAGGTCGCCTCGGTCTGGCCCTTCGAGATCGTGAGCTTGCCGCCCTGCGCCGCCGAGCCCGGATCCTTCGAGTACTTCTTCGCGAGCTTCGCGAAGTCGGCGCCCGCCTGGAGCTGCGCGTAGAGCTTGTCAGCCTGCGCCTTCGTCGGCACGAGGATGTGACGCACGTCGCGCGACTCCGGCTGCTGGTAGACCTTGAGGTGCGACTTGTAGTAGTTGGACACGTCCTTGTCGGACACCTTGATCCCGCCGGTGACCTTCTTGTAGATCGCCTCGGACAGGAGCTGCGGCACGACGATGTCGCTCCGCACCGTCTTCTCGGTCAGGCCGTTCGCCTTGACCTGCGCCTTGTAGGCCTTCTCGCCGCCGAGCTGCTTCTTGATCTGGGTGACCCGGTCCTCGATCTGCTTGTCGGAGATCTTGATCCCGTAGTCCTTCGCCTTCTGCTCGAGCTCCGCGCGCTGGACCAGGAACTGCATCGCGGACTGCTTGATCTGCTGGTACTCGGGCGTCCCGACCGCCGGGAACGGCCGCTTCTGCGACTTGTAGCCCTTCTTCGCACGCGAGATCACGGCGTCGAACTGCGACTTCGTGATCGTGGCGCCCCCGACAGTCGCGACCGCGTCGCCCGGCACCTTGGTCGAGGTGCCGCCGCAGGCAGCTGCGAGAAGCGCGACGCTGAGCGCGAGTGGGAGAAGGAGCTTGGGCGACTTCATGAAAAGAGCGCCATTTGCAGCGCTTTTGCTCACGCTGCCTGACGCAGGTCGAGTATAGCATCGACTAGTCGCAGCGCCCCGGTAAAGCCATCGTCCCGAAGGCTCACCTCCCGATTGGCGCTGGTGTAGACAGCCGTGTCGATCCGGCCGCGGAGCTCGCGCAGCTCCCCGCTGCCGAGCACGAGCGGGCCGACGGTGGCGCGGCCGCCGCGGAAGACGAGGTAGTCGGCACCCGCACGCGCCACCTTCAGCTTCGCCTCCTGGATCGCGAACAGGTTCTCCACCGGCTCCGGGATCGGGCCGTACCTGTCCTCGGTCGCCGCGCGCAGCTCGCGGAGCTCGTCCTCGTCCTCGGCGAGCGCAAGCCGGCGGTGGAGGTCGATCTTGAGCGCTTCCGAGCCGATGTAGCTCGCCGGCACGTACGCGTCGATCCGCGCGTCGACGCGCACCGGCCGCGCGATCGTGCGCCGCTGGCCCGACAGCTCCGCGACCGCCTCGCCGAGCAGCTCGACGTACAGCTCGAAACCGACCGCCGCGACGTGCCCCGACTGCTCCGCGCCGAGCAGGTCGCCCGCGCCTCGAATCTCGAGGTCGCGCATCGCGATGGCGAAGCCCGCACCCAGCTCGGTGTGATCAGCGAGCGTGGCCAGGCGGGCGCGGGCTTCGACGGTGAGCTCGGACATGTCCGGATAGAACAGGTACGCGTGCGCGACCCGATCGGATCGGCCGACGCGGCCGCGGATCTGGTAGAGCTGCGCGAGCCCGAGCGCGTCGGCGCGCTCGACGATCAGCGTGTTCGCCTGTGGGATGTCGAGGCCCGACTCGATGATCGTCGTCGAGACGAGCACGTCGGCGTCGCCACGCAGGAACGCGTGCATCTTCTCCTCCAGCTCCTTCTCGCGCATCTGCCCGTGCGCGACGAGGAAGCGGAGGTCGGGGCAGAGTTGCTGGAGCTTCTCGGCCGCCGCGTCGATCGTCTCGACGCGGTTGTGGAGGTAGAACGACTGGCCCTCGCGTGCGTGCTCGCGCTCGAGCGCGATCTTCACGAGCTCCTCGTCGTACTCGTCGACGGTCGTCCGGATCGGACGGCGACCTTCGGGCGGCGTCTCGATGATCGAGATGTCGCGCAGGCCCGAAAGGGACATGTGCAGCGTCCGCGGGATCGGCGTGGCCGAAAGGGCCAGCACGTCGACCTCGAGCCGGAGGCTCCTCAGCAGCTCCTTCTGCGCGACGCCGAAGCGCTGCTCCTCGTCGAGGATGACGAGGCCTAGCTCCTTCGGGATCACGTCGCGGGAGAGGATCCGGTGAGTTCCGATCAGGACGTCGACCTTGCCGGTGCCGAAGTCGGCGAGGATCCGCTTGACCTCGGCCGGCCTCCTGAACCGCGAGACCATCTCGACGTTGATCGGGAAGTCGCGGTAGCGCTCGCGGAAGGTGTTCCAGTGCTGTTCCGCGAGGATGGTCGTCGGCGCCAGCATCAGCACCTGCTTGCCGTTCACGGCGACCGCGAAGGCGGCGCGGACGGCGACCTCGGTCTTACCGAAGCCGACGTCGCCGCAGACGAGGCGGTCCATCGGCCGCGGCGCCTCGAGGTCCTCCTTCACGGCCTCGATCGCCCGCGCCTGGTCCTCTGTCTCGCGGTAGGGGAACTCCGCCTCGAGCCGTTCCAGCCACTCGTTGGCGAGGTCGAACGGGACGCCCGGTGCCTGCTGACGCTGTGCGTAGAGCGCGAGCAGCTCGCCGGCGAGCTCGCGCACGGACTCGCGCGCGCGCGACTTCAGGAGCTGCCACGCCTTGCCACCGAGCTTCGACAGCGCGGGCGCCTTCGCGTCCGTCCCGATGTACCTCGACACCTTGCCGAGCTGCTCGTGCGGGACGTAGAGCCGGTCGTCGCCGCGGAAGCCGAGGAAGAGGTAGTCGCGCGTGACGCCCGCGACCGTCTTCGTCTCGAACCCGAGCAGCCTCCCGACGCCGTGGTCCTCGTGGACGACGAAGTCGCCGGTGCGAAGGTCGGCGAACGACTGGAGCGCGCGGCCGAGGCGGGCGTCCGCCCTCGGTGCGCGCTTCCGGAAGACCTGCGTGTCCGGAAGCAGCACCAGCCCGAGCTCGCGCCACACGAACCCGCGGCGGGCCGGCGCGATCGCGAAGAGAAGCTCGGCCTCGCCCGGGAGGTCCGGCGCGCCCTCGCCGAGCACGCGCGCCTCGACCTTGCGCAGGAGGTTCTCGGTCCGGAGCGCCTCGCCCCGGTGCGGGAAGGCGACGACGACCCGGTTGCCGCCGCGCACGAACGCCGCGAGCTCGTTCTCGGCCTCCGCGAGCCCGCGCGCCGAGAGCGCCGGCCGCTGCGCCTCGAACGAGAACGGCTGACTGGACGGAAGCGGATCGAGCTCGGCGGCGCCTGCGAGCGAGATCGGCTCAAAGCCCTCCTCCTCCCAGACGCGACGGACGGCCTCGGGCTCCCACACGAGGTCCGGTGCGCGCTCGAGCGGCCGGACGAGATCGTTCGGAACGGGCGGCGGACCTTCGTCGTCGCGGAGGGTGGTCTCGGCGTCGAGTTCGAGCCGCCGCTCGGCCGCCGGGTAGACGATCGCGCGCTCTACCGGGTGGAGCGCGCGCTGCGTGAACGGGGAGTAGGCGCGGATCGACTCGATCTCGTCGCCGAAGAACTCGATCCGGAGCGGCTCACGGCCGGTGGTCGGGAAGACGTCGACGAGCCCGCCGCGGACGGCGACGTGCCCGCGCTCCTCGGCGCGCTCGACCCGCTCGTAGCCGGCGAGCGCGAGCTCCTCGACGAGGTCGTCGATCCCGCGTTCGTCGCCGACGGCGACCTCGATCGGGTCGGGGCGCGCTCGGGGTGGAGGCATTCGCTCGGAGACGGCCGCGGCGGAGGCGCAGACGAGGCCGCCGCGCGCGAGAACGTCGAGGGCGCGGGATCGCTCGCCGACGAGGTGAGGCGGCGGCTGGAGCCCGGACTCCCAGCGAACGCCGCGGCTCGGGAGGAGCCCGACGCGCTCGTCGCCCAGAAACCACCCGGCCGCCTCAGCCGCGTCGCGCGCGTCGGCGTCCTCGGCGCAGACGACGACGAGCCCGCGGCCGACGCACTCGTGGAGCGCGGCTAGGACGAGCGGGAGCGCCGGCTCCGAAACGCGCGCACGCGTATCCGGCAGCGCGTCGGCGAACGCCTGCAAGCGGTCGTGCTCGAGCAGCTCGCGCACGAAGGCGTGGAGGATCGGACGGTCCATGACGAACGGCGGAACCGGCGGTTCCGCGGCCGTGAAGTGTAGTAGCGCGACTCCCTTCCCAACGACCCCCAAGGGGTCCCCGGCGACCCCTGAGGTCACGCTATCGGAGGCGGCGCGCGAGCCGTGTGCCGACTTCGCGACGATGCATCCACAGAGCGCGCTTGACACAGCGCTGCGCGTAAGTCTAGACTTACCGTAAGTGAATACTTACGGTTCTGCGATGGCGGCGCTGGCCGACCCGACGCGACGGGCGATCTTCGAGCGGCTCCGCGAGGGGCCGCGGGCGGTCGGCGAGCTCGCGCGCGAGCTGCCGGTCAGCCGACCCGCCGTCTCGCAGCACCTGCGCGTCCTGAAGGAGGCGGGGCTCGTGAGCGAGCGCAGGAACGGGACCCGGAGGCTGTACCGCATCGAGCCCGACGCGGTCGCAGAGCTCCGCGCGTACTTCGACGACTTCTGGTCGCGAGCGCTCGAGGCGTTCAAGGCGGCCGCCGAGAGCGAGGAAAGGAGCAGCGAATGAGCAGCACGGAGACAGCGGTGGAGCCGGTCCGGAGAACGATCACGGTCAATCGGCCGGTCGAGGAGGCGTTCCGCGTCTTCACTGACGGAATCGCCTCGTGGTGGCCGCTCGAGAGCCATTCGATCGAGGCGATGGGAACGGACGGCGCGCGCATTCCTGAGACGGTCGTGCTCGAGGCCCGCACCGGCGGCTGGCTCTACGAGCGCAAGTCGAGCGGTGAGGAGGGCTACTGGGGCACGGTCACGCACTGGGAGCCGCCGCATCGCGTCGTGATCGAGTGGAAGGTGAACCCGGACGCGCCGGCGCCGACCGAGATCGACGTCCGCTTCGAGCCCGCGGGCGACGGCACGCGGGTCGAGCTCGAGCACCGCGGCTGGGAGCGGCTCGGCGCCTCCGCGGCCGAGGCGCGCGCCTCGTACGCCGCAGGCTGGGTGACCGTCTTCGGCGCGTACGAGCGCGTCGCGAACGCCGTTTAGTTGAAGCGCTGCTGCGCGGCCGGGAGCCCCTCGGCCGCCAGCAGCTCGACCGCGTCGGCGGCGCGGGCGACCAGCGCGTCCACGTCGACGTGCGGGTCGAACGGCGAGAGGACGTAGTCGGCGACGGGCCGCGGGTCGCCGCGCTCCGGCCGGCCGACGCCGATCCGGAGTCGCAGGAAGTCGTTGGTCCCCAGCGCCTGCGCGATCGACCGGAGGCCGTTGTGGCCGGCGAGCCCGCCGCCGAGGCGCGCCTGGAGCCGCCCCTCGGCGAGATCGACGTCGTCGTGGACGAGCAGGATCCGGTCGGCCGGGACCTTGAAGAACCGCGCCGCGGCGCCGACCGAGCGACCCGATTCGTTCATGTACGTCTCCGGCTTCAGCAGCGCGAGCCGCTGCTCCCCCGGGCGCACCTCGGCGAGACGTCCGGAGAACTTCGAGCGGAACGAGCCGCCGTGGCGGCGCGCAAGCTCGTCGGCGACCATCCAGCCGACGTTGTGCCGCGTCCGCTCGTACTTGCGGCCGGGGTTCCCCAGGCCCGCGATGAGGAGGTCGAGCGTCGAGACAGCGTCGCCGCCGCGACGAAGCAGGCGCACGGCGCCCGGCGCCGCCTAGCCCTCGGCGGTGCCGGGCTCGCGGGCGGACTCGCCGCCCGGCTCGGCAGGAGCCTCGGCCGCGCCCTCGGGAGCCTCCTCGCCCGGCACGGCCTCGCCCTCGACCGGCTCCTCGCCCTCCTCGAGCTCCTCCTCGGGCTCGACGATCTGCGTCGGCAGCGTCACCGTCGCGAGCACCGTCTCGGGATCGTCGAGGAACGTCACACCCTCGATCGCGCTCAGGTCGCCGGCGCGCAGCGAATCGCCGATCCCCATCCCGCTCACGTCGAGCTCGAGGTGCTCCGGGATCTCCATCGGCAGCGCCTCGACGTTGACCTCGCGCGTCACCTGCGAGAGCACGCCGCCTTCCTCGACGCCGGCCGGCTCGCCGACGAGCTGCACCGCGACCGAGGCCTGGATCGGCCGGTCGAGCCGCACCTCGTGGAAGTCGACGTGCGTGAGGCGACCGCGGATCGGATCCTGCTGGTACTCCTTGAGCACGGCGTGGTGCGGCGTCGTCTGGCCCTCGAGCACCACGTCGAGGATCGTGTGCAGGCCGCCGGCACCGGTCAGCACGCGCCGCAGCTCCCGCTCGGGGACGCAGATCGCGTGCGGCGTCTTCCCCTGTCCGTAGAGGACACCCGGGATGAGCCCCTCCCGGCGCAACCGCCGCGACGGCCGAGTGCCGCGGCTCTCCCGCTCCTGGACCACGAGCTTGACGCGCTCTCCCGCCATACCGGCGCAGAAGTGTAGCCGAGGCGTCTCGACGGACCCGGTCCGGGGGCGGAGGTCGGAGCCCGAAGCGATTTGACGCCGAAGCCGGGCTCAGCCCGGCGGGAGGCCACCAAAAGGAGAGGCAACGGCGGGCTCAAGCCGCGAGTCGGCGGCTCCGCCAGCACCTGAACCACGCGCGCGCCCGCGAGGAGGGGGTTCGCGGGCGAACCAGGGGTTCCCCCGCGCTAAAAGAGCTGGTTCTCGCCGCCGAAGATCGCGGAGACGGAGTCGTCGGAGAAGACGTTCGTGATCGTCTCGGCGAGGAGCCGCGACACGGGCAGAACGGTCATGTTCGGCGGGCGGCGGAGCGGGTCGATCGGGACGGTGTCCGTGACGACGATCGCGTCCATGTCCGCCTCCCCGAACCGCTCGAGCGCCCCGTTGCAGAAGAGGCCGTGGGTCGCGAAGACGTAGACGGCCTCCGCGCCCTTGGCGCGCAGCGCCTCGACGTTCGCGAGCAGCGTGCCGCCCGTCATGATCACGTCGTCGCCGAGGATGGCGATCTTGCCCGCGACCCGGCCGGTGATCTCGGTCACCTCGGCGACGTCGCGCGAGGGGCGGGTCTTGTTCATGATCGCCCAGGTCGCCTCGACCATCTCGGCGAACCGGATCGCCGTCTTGGCGCGGCCGGCGTCGGGCGAGACGGAGACGACGTTCTCGCCGGTGAGGCCGAGATCCCGGAAATGCTGCGCGAACAGCGGCAGCGCCGTCATGTGGTCGACCGGGATCGTGAAGAAGCCCTGGATCTGACCGGCGTGGAGGTCCATCGTTAGGACGCGGTCCGCACCGGCGAGCTGGAGCATGTCGGCGACGAGCCGCGCCGAGATCGGCTCGCGCGGCTTCGCCTTCCGGTCCTGCCGCGCGTACGGGAAGAGCGGCATGACCGCCGTGATCCGCTTCGCGGAGGCGAGCTTCGCGGCCTGGATCATGAGCAGGAGCTCCATCAGGTTCCCGTCGACCGGCGGGCAGCCCGTCTGGACGAGGAAGACGTCCGCGCCACGGATCGACTCGCCGTAGCGGCAATAGGTCTCGCCGTTCGCGAACGTCTCGAGCTCGATCTCGCCGAGCTCGACGCCGAGGTGCTCCCCGATCCGAGCCGCGAGCAGCGGATGCGAGCTCCCGGAGAAGACCATCAGCCGCTTCGAAGGCCCGCGCTCGATCCAGTGCGTCGGCTGCAACTGTGTCGCTACCTCGGCCGTCTCGAGGCCCGGCAGGCGCGCCAGCTCAGTCGTCGCGCTTTCCACGGAGATACCCCTCTTTCGTGACCTGCCGTGGCGGAAAACCGGCGAGGGATTCGGGAGGGACATCTTCCGTTATGTACGCCCCGCCCGCAATCCATGCGTCGTCCCCGATCTCGATCGGCGCCTGGAAGCCATTGTGGATGCCGGTCCTGACGTTGCGGCCGATCTTCGTCCGCTGCTTCGGCCGACCCGGCTCGTGAGGGAAGTTGGCCGTGATGTTTCCCGCCGCGATGTTCGTTCCCTCGCCGATGTCGGTGTCGCCGATGTAGGACAGATGCGGCACCTTCGCGCCCGCGCCGATGTGCGAGTTCTTGATCTCCACGAACGTGCCCGCCTTCGCGCCCGCCTCCAGCACCGTGCCGGGGCGAACGTAACAGAACGGGCCGATCGGCACGTCGCGCCCGACCACGGCGTCCTCGACGACCGCGTGCGGGCCGATCCGAGCGCCTGCCTCGACGCGCGTCCGGCCCTTGAGGATCGTGAACGGCTGCACGACCGCGTCGGCCTCCAGCTCGACGCCGGGCTCGATCCACGTCGTCTGCGGATCGACTATCGTCACGCCCGCGAGCATGTGCTCCTCGTTGACCCGGTCGCGGAGCACTGCGGCCGCGGACGCGAGGTCGGCGCGCGTGTTCACGCCCTGCGGCGCGATCGGATCCGGCGATTTGTACGCCGCGACGGTGCCGCCCGCGTCGAGCACGTGCTCGACCGCGTCGGTGAGGTAGAGCTCGCGTTGAACGTTGCGCGGGGCCAAGCGCTCGAGCGCCGCCCAGAGCGGCGCGGCGCGAAAGGCGTATATCGACGAGTTCAGCTCGCGGATCGCGCGCTCCTCCGGCGTCGCGTCGCCCTCCTCGACCACGCGGGTGACGGCACCGTCGGCGTCGCGGACGACGCGACCGTACGGGAACGGCCGGTCCGGCTCGAAGGAGAGGATCGTCGCGTCGGCACCGGCTCGGCGGTGCTCGTCGACGAGCGCTCGGAGCAGGTCGGGGGTGAGGAGCGGCGTGTCGCCCGAGAGGACGAGCACGTCGCCGGCGAAGCCCTCGAGCGCGGCCTTGGCCGCCGCGACCGCGTCGCCGGTGCCGCGTGGCTCGGCCTGGATCGCGACCTCGACGCCGCCGAACTCGTCTGCGCTCTCCGGCGACGTCACGACAACGAGCCGCGCCGGCTCGAGCGCGCGCCCGGCGGCGATCACCCAGTCGACCATCCGGCGTCCGAGCAGCGGGTGGAAGTGCTTCGGGATCGCGGACTTCATCCGCGTGCCGAGGCCCGCGGCCATGACGAGGGCGGCCAGGTCGTCGGTCACGGCGCAACGATACGTCCTCGGGCTCCGCGCACCTGCCAGGTCGACACCTCGTCGCACAGCGCTTGGCGCGGGGGCGCGCGCTTACTGGGGCGCCAGGATTCGAACCTGGGATCGCGGGACCAAAACCCGCTGCCTTACCACTTGGCTACGCCCCACCGCTGAGGCGCGTTCGAGTCTAGCTGCGGTCGGTGAACAGCACGACGAGCGCGACGACGGCGAGGATGCCGACCGCGAGGATCGCGAGGCCGCCGATCAACGCGACCAGCACGGGCACCAGCACGACCATCACCTGCGACGCCGCGGCGATCCAGCTTGTCTGGCGACCGACGTCGGAGCGCAGCTCGCGGCCGAGCCAGATGTAGAAGCCCGCCGCGAGCGCGGCCAGCGCGAGCGCGGCGAACCACGGGATCACGTGCAGGACCACGAGCAGGCCCTCGACGACCGCGATCCACGCCGCGAACTTCAGCCGCCGCGCGCGGAGCCACCGGCCGGCGCGGGTCGAGCCGTGGTCGAGCACCTGGCGCTGCGGGAGATCCGGCGAACCCAAGACCATGAATCAAAAGTACCAGGTGGGTACCGTCAGCCAGGCCCGGCCGCGGCTTCCAATGCGGGTTCTCGCGGCTTCCGCCGCCTCGCGGTGCTGGAAGAGGCCGTAGACGGCCGGGCCCGCTCCGGTCACGTCCGCACGGAACGCGCCCAGCTCGAGCAGCTCGTCGGCGACGGGCGAGGAGGCGAGGTCGTTCGGTGGGAGCCGGGCCAGGTCTCGCGCGCGGCCGATCGATCTGGCGAGCTCGAGAAGACGCGCGCGGCGCTCCTCGAAGCCGTCGGCGCCGCCCCGGTCGTCGAACGCTTCGTAGACCTCGGCTGTGGATCCTTTGGCCGTGCCTTCCGGCAGGACGACGACGACCCAGTAGTCCTGCGGGAGGTCGAGCGGCTCGAGGCTCGACCCGTCGTCCGTCCCGAGCTGCGGTCCTGGCACGAGGAAGAACGGGACGTCGGCGCCGAGCTCGCGGGCGATCGCGGTGAGGCGCTCGGGTGCGAGGGGTCTCTCGAGCGTCTCGTTGGCGAGGCGAAGCGCCGTCGCAGCGTCGGAGCTCCCCCCACCAAGCCCGGACGCTACGGGGACGCGCTTCGTGAGACGAGCCTCCCACCACGGCTCGACGCCCGCCTGCGCCGCGAGCAGCTCGAGCGCTCGCCGGACGATCGTGTCGCCCGCGAAGCCCTGGACGGCGAGGAGCGATGCGGGGCGGAGCTCGACCCGGTCGGCGAGGTCGATCCGCTGGAGGATCGTGCAGACCTCGTGCTTTCCGTCCGGACGCGACGGACCGACGACGAGCGCGAGGTTGATCTTCGCCGCGGCCGGGGCTCGTCTCACCGCAGCGCGTCTGCGAGCGCGACGAACTCTTGGGGCTCGAGCTCTTCGGCGCGCGTCGAGTGTGGCCGGCCGATCGCCTCGAGCGCGGCCGCGGTCTTGGCGCGGCCCGCGACGCCCGCGAGCGCGAGCGAGTTCGGGATCGTCTTCCGCCGGTGCGCGAAGGCGGCCTCGACCAATCGCTTCACGCGCGGGAAGTCGTCCGGGAGGGGCTTCCGCCGGAATGCGACAAGTGCGGAGTCGACATTCGGCTGCGGGCTGAAGACGGTTCGCGAGACGGCGTGGAATCCCGTCCGCTCCGCTGCGAGCTGGAGGAGCACGGACACCGCGCCGTACGCCTTCGTCCGCGGCGGCGCGAAGAAGCGGTCGGCGACCTCCCGCTGCACCATCACGCACCAGAGCTCGACCGTCGGCAGGCCGCTGAGGCTTTCGACGACCAGCGGCGTGGCGACGTTGTACGGGAGGTTCGCGACCAGCTTCGTGGGCTCGGGGTGGAGCGCGGCGAGGTCGATCCGGAGCGCGTCGCCGAAAACGAGGTCGACGTTCGCGCGCGCCTCGAGCCGCTCGCGGAGGTGGGGCTCGAGGGCTGCGTCGAGCTCGACCGCATGGACATGGCCGACTCGGTCGGCGACGTAGCGCGTGAGCACGCCCAGGCCCGGGCCGATCTCGAGGACGACGTCGTCGCGGTCCAGGTTGGCCAGCCGCCCAATCACGCCGAGGATGTTTTCGTCGACGAGGAAGTGCTGGCCGAGGTCGCGGTTCGGCGCGACCGGGAGGCGGCTCACGGCAGCGAGAACGCAGCGGTCGCGTTCGCGTCGATCTGCGCGGCGAGCTCCTCCGCGTCCTCCCCTCGCGCCTCGGCGAGCGCCGCGACGGTGTGGACGACGAAGGCCGGCTCGTTCAGGCGACCCCGTCGCGGTTGGGGCGCGAGGTACGGGCTGTCCGTCTCGGCCAGGATGCGGTCGGCGGGGACGGCGGCCGCGGCCTCGCGCAGCGCAGCGGCTTTCGGGAAGGTGACGTTGCCGGCGAACGAGACGTAGTAGCCGCGCTCGAGCGCGACGGGCAGCAGCGACGGCGACGAGAAGCAGTGCAGGACGACCGTCCCTTCGAAGCTCTCGAGCGCGGCGGCGGTCTCCGCGTCGGCGTCGCGCGTGTGTACGACGATCGGCTTGCCGACGTCGCTCGCGACCGCGAGGTGGCGCTCGAAGAGGCGGCGCTGCGAGTCGCGCGCCGCGTAGTCGCGGAAGAAGTCGAGGCCGGTCTCGCCCACGGCGACCGCACGGTCGTGGGCCAGGAGCCGGCACAGGTCTGCGACGCGCTCGGCGTCCTCTCCGTCCGCCTGGTGCGGGTGGATCCCGAGGGCGGCGAAGACGCCGTCGTACTGCTCCGCGAGCCGGAGCGTCGCTCGGCACGACTCGATCCCCGACCCGACCGAGACGATTCGTTCGACGCTGGCAGCGCGAGCGCGTGCGACGAGTGCCTCCGCGTCGTCTGCGCACGCGTCGAGGTGCGCGTGGGTATCGATCACGCGACGGGCGCGTCGGCCTCGATGCGCGGGAAGAGCGGCGGCGCCGGGACGATCCCGCGCGCCTGCTCCGCCGTCCCCGGCCGGACGCGCCCCCACGCCGGATCCTCCGACTGGCCGAGCGCGCGCAGGATTCGCGGCGCCGTCTCGGGGATGTACGCCGCGACCGCGACCGCGGCCGCAGTGAGGCCGTCGGCGAGGTCGTACAAGACCCCGTCGAGCTCGTCTGCCTTCGCCTCGTCCTTCGCGAGCTGCCATGGCGCCGTCGCCTCGACGTAGCGGTTCAGCCCGCGGACAAACGTCCAGATCGAGTCCAGCGCGCCGGTCACGTCGAAGTTGTCGAGCCGCTCGGCCACGTCGCCGGCGAGATCGGCCGCCGACCAGGGTGGGCTGCCGGCGACTGTGCGGAGCTCGCCGCCGCGATACCGCGCGATCATCGCTGTCGTCCTGGAGACCAGGTTTCCGAGGTCGTTTCCGAGCTCGCGCTCGTACCGCTCTCGCAGGCCCTCGATCGAGACCGTTCCGTCCTGCCCGAACGAGACGGCACGCGCCGCCCAGAAGCGCACCGCGTCGACGCCGTAGACGTCGATCAGGTCGAGCGGGTCGACGACGTTCCCGAGCGACTTCGATATCTTCCGGTCGTCGAGGAGTAGGTAGCCGTGGATGAACTCGTACCTCGGCACCTCGTAGCCGGCGGAGAGCAGCAGCGCCGGCCAGTAGACGGCGTGGAACCGGAGGATGTCCTTCGCCAGCAGGTGGCGGACCGCGGGCCAGAACTTCGGCCGCAGATCCTCCCCCGGACGCGCGTAGGTGAGCGCGCTGAGGTAGTTGACGAGCGCGTCGGCCCAGACGTAGGCGACCTGGCTCTCGTCCCACGGCAGCGGGATCCCCCACTTCTGCGTCGCGCGGCTGATGCTGAAGTCGCGCAAGCCGCGCTCGACGAAGCTCCGAGCCTCGTTGGCGCGGAACGGCGGCCGGATGAAGTCGGGACGCTCGTCGTAGAGCCTGAGCAGGTCGTCCTGATACTTTGAGAGGCGAAAGAAGTAGTTCTGCTCCTCCAGCCACTCGGGCTCGACGTCGTGGATCGGGCACTTCCCGTCGACCAGGTCGGCCTCGGACTTGAACTCCTCGCAGCCGTAGCAGTAGAGCCCGGCGTAGACGCCCTCGTAGACGTCGCCGTTGTCGTAGATGCGCTGCAGGAAGTCGCGAACGAACGCTGCGTGGCCGTCATCGCTCGTCCGAATGAAGAAGTCGACGGACGCGTTCACCCGGCGCGCCAGATCGCGCCAGTGGCCGACGATCCCGTCGGTGAACTCGCGCGGCGTGAGCCCCTGCTCCGCGGCGACTCGCGCCACCTTGTCGGCATGCTCGTCCACGCCGGTCAGGAAGAACGTCTCGACACCCCGTTGGCGCTGATGGCGCACGAGGATGTCGCCGATGATCGTCGTGTACGCGTGGCCGATGTGCGGCGTCGAGTTCACGTAGTAGATCGGTGTCGTCAGGTAGTACTCCATCGCCGTCCATGATAGGCGTGGGCTCCGCAGCGACCTGGATCGCGCGCGGCCGCGAGGGCCGGCGTCGTACGAGGAGAATCGCGGCGCCGAGGACCGGCAGGAAGAGGTAGGGCCAGAGCGTGTGGCCGCCGTGTCCACGCTGGTGCGGGTGTGCTTCTCCGCGAGCGACGGCGGCGGCGGCCGAGGTGGCCGTCGGATCGGGTCGCTGAGTCATCGGCGCGGTTACGTGCTCGTCGGGTTCGACCACACGGTCGGGCGGCACAGCGGCGGATCCGGCAAGCGCAGAGGGACGATGCGGCTCGGCAGCCTCACGTTCGCTCGATCCGGCGGCATCGCCGGACGACGGACGCGGCGTGGGTGCAGCTCCGCCCCTCGCGGCAGTAGCGGCCACCACCGGCTCTGCCGGTGCGGATGCCTCGGCGGCAGGAGCGCTCGGAGCAGTCGGCCAGGGCGCGACGTCGGCGACCGGGCCGGCCTCGGTGACGGGGGCTTGCTCAGCGTCGGCGATGGGAGGATCGGCGACGGGACCAATCGCCGTGGCAGAGGCGGACGGCAATGGCGTCGCCACGACCTCGCCGAGCGCGGGCGACTCGACGGCCTCGGCGCCGACCGGAGCCTCCGCAGCCGGCTGCTCCACAGGGATATCGACCACCCCGGCGGGATCGTCGGTCGGCAGTGGCGCGACCGCCGCCGAAGCCCCGTCTGCAGCGCTCGGCACGGTCGCCCCGGCGTCCGGCGCGCCGGCCTGGACGAGCGGCGCCGGCGGCACGCCGGCCGGAGCGGCAGCCGCCTCCGCGGACGCCGGAGACCCGGCGGCGACCGGGATCCGCGGCGGCAACAGCGAGAGCGGGTCGAGGTAGCCCTGCGGCCGCGACGAGACGCGGATCCCGAGGTACACGTACGGCACCGCGAACTCGACGTCGCCGCTCGGCCCGATCGTGCCGACGCTCGAGCCCTCGAGGACGGTGGTGCCGCGCGCCACGCCAATCGAGCCGAGGTGCAGGAGCGTCACGGAGTAGCCGTCCTGTGTCTGGATCGTCACGCTCTTGCCACCGTTCGGGACCGTGCCGGCGAAGCTGACGACGCCTCCTGCGGGCGCGCGTACGGGCGCGCCCGCGGCGCCGGCGACGTCGATGCCGCGATGCTGCCCCGCCGCGTACGGGTGACTCTCGCCGAACGAGAAGCCGCGCAGGACGTCGCCGTCGGCCGGCCAGGTCCACGCCGAGGCCGAGGGAACGAGGAGAAGCGCCGCGAGGACGCCGAGCACGAGGACGCGCATCGCCACCGCCTTTGTTGTCAGAGTTGAGAACGGAGAGGGCAGAGTAGCGGGGCGGCCGGCTGTTGTCAAATCGGAAGACGCGATCGCGCTACGGCGAGGAGTCGAGCGCCTCGAACGCCACGAGCCCGGCCCCCACGAGCCCGGCCGCAGTCCCGAGCTCGGCGCGAACGACGCGCACGAGATCCCGCGCCGGGTGGAGCGCTTCCCGCTGAAGCGCTGCGCGCGCGGGCTCGAGCAGGAAATCCCCTGCGGCCGAGAACCCGCCGCCGATCACCACGACCTCCGGGTTGAAGATGTTCACGAGGCTGCCGATCGCAGCGCCGAGCCGATGGCCGAACGTGGCCAGCAGGTCGATCGCCGCAGCGTCGCCCTCCTGCGCGAGCCGAACCAGCCGGTGCGCGTCGACGGCCGGCCCGAACAGCTCCTGCGCGGCAAGCGTCGCCGCACGGCCCGAGGCGAGCGACTCGAGGTGTCCGCGCCCGGTGCAGCTCCCCTGGCACGGCGGCCCGTCCACCTCGATCACCATGTGCCCGAGCTCCGCGCCGGCGCCGATCGCGCCTCGGTACGGCCGCCCGTCGAGGATCAGACCGCCGCCGACGCCGGTTCCGAGCGTGAGCATGACCATGTGCTTCGTTCCGCGCCCGGCGCCGAAGGCCCATTCGGCGAGCGTCGCCGCGTTCGCGTCGTTGTCGAGCCCCGCCGGCAGGTGGAAGCGATCGCGCATCCAGCCGCGCAGGTCGAGGTCGGCGAGCGGGATGTTCACCGACGAGACCGCCTTCCCCGAGCGCTGGTCGATCGTCGACGGGATGCCGAAGCCGATCGCGAGGATCTCGTCGTCGAGCAGCTCGTCGACCGCGGCCTCGAGCGCGCCGAGGAGCTCCCGCTGGGAGCCGGTCGGCGTCGGCGTCTCGCGCCTTCGGCCGACGTCGCCGTCGCGGTCGACGACGCCGGCGAGGATCTTCGTGCCGCCGAGGTCGACGCCTATGACGCGCTGCTCAGCCACCCGCGGCGGCTACGATAACCGGCCGCATGGCTCGGCCGGACAAGCCGTATCGGGTCTACAAGACCGGCCGGACGATCAGGCGCGGTCAGCTTCGCTCGCGACCGGACTCCCGCTCGGACGACGGCCGTCGCGGCGGGAACGGCGAGGCTCCCGGAACCGCCCGTCCGAAGCGCCCGCGTAGGCGCTGGGGCTGGGGGCGCCGGATCGGCGTCACGATCGGCGTCCTCGTCCTCCTCTTCGTCGTCTGGGCGTTGCTCAGCTTCCTCTCGTTCCGGAGCGGCGTGGCGAAGGCCAACAAGCGGATCGGCTTCCCCACCCGCGCGGCGCTCGACGACCAGGGCTCGCTCCTGCTCTCGAGCCCCACCGACGTCCTGCTCCTCGGTACGGACCACGCGAACTCCGACGCCCGCGCCAACGACCAGCACTCCGACTCGATGATGCTCGTGCGCACCGACCCGAGCCACCATCGGATCGCGTACCTCTCGATCCCGCGCGACCTGCGCGTGCCGATCCCCGGCCACGGCGACTCGAAGATCAACGCGGCGTTCCAGATCGGAGGCCCTCCGCTCGCGATCAAGACCGTGAAGCGCTTCACCTCGCTCGAGATCAACCACGTCGTCGCCGTCGACTTCTCGAGCTTCAAGCAGCTGATCGACGACGTGGGCGGGATCACGATCGACGTGCCCGAGCCGATCCTCTCGAACCGCTTCGACTGCCCGTACGCGAGCTCCGCGCGCTGCCAGCGCTGGCCCGGCTGGCGCTTCCGCAAGGGCCCGCAGCACATGAACGGGCAGCGCGCTCTTATCTACTCGCGCATCCGCGAGAACAAGCTCAACCCTGCCGAGAGCGACGTGACGCGCGCCGAGCGGCAGCAGCACGTCGTCCAGGCGACGCTCGCGAAGATCGGGTCGTTCTCGAGCCTAATCGGCGCGCCGTTCAACGCGAGCAAGTACCTGCGGCCGATCTCGACCGACCTCTCGGCCTGGCAGCTCGTCCAGCTCGGGTGGGTCTACAAGCGCGCGGGACGCGTCCTCCACTGCCGGTTGGGCGGGAGCGCGTCGAGCGTCGGCGGCGAGTCGGTGATCGTCCCCTCGCCCGAGAACCGTGCCGTGATCGCGATGGTGACGGGCCAGTCGGCGCCGCAGCCGCCGCCGCCGGGATCGGGCCCTTACGGACCTGGCTGCGTGACCGGGAACCGGTCGATCGGACGCTAGGCTTCCGCGGCCTTCTTCGGCTCTGACGTCTTCTCGGCGGAGCCGGAGTCGGAGGACGAGCCGGTCGAGGACGAGTCGCCGTCCTTCGCCGCTCCGTCCCGCTTCCGCGACCCGCGTCCGTAGTCGGTCGAGTAGAAGCCCGAGCCTTTGAAATGCACCGCAACCGGGTACAGCACCCGCTCGACCGGGGCGGCGCCGCAGACCTCGCAGCGCTCGGGCGGCGGGTCGGTCATGCGCTGAAAGAGCTCGAACGTATGCCCGTTTGGACAGCGATACTCGTAGATGGGCACGGAGCGCAGAAGGCTACCAGCGCCGCCTGCCGTGTAAGTTTCCCCGAGCCCGCCGCGGCGCCTGCGCACCTGCCTTGAGCGAAACGACCTCGACCCCGACCCGGAGCAGGACGCTTCCCCACGCGGCGAGGCCGGTCGCGGCCGCGCGCGTCCCGGGCGGCCTCGCGCTGCGAGAGGAGCTGTCGAGGCGGGCGTTCCAGGTCGGGCTCGCCGTCTGCTCCGCCGGTGTCGGGGCGTTCGTGCTCGCGCGGCTCCTCGCCTGGCCGCCGCACGAGGACGAGACGCTCGCGCTCTTCGTCGGCCGTCACTCGCTCCCCGACCTCCTCCAGATCGTGCTCGGCCGGCGCGGCGGCGCGCCGCTCCACTTCCTGCTTTCGTTCGTGGTCGTCCACTTGGGCGGCGGGCTCGGCGCGCTGCGGCTCCTCTCGGCGTTCTTCGCGGTCGCGAGCGTCCCGCTTGTCGGCCTGATCGGCGCGCGCCTGGCCGGACGAACCGCGGGGCTCGCGGCGGCGGCGCTCGCCTCCGGGAGCTGGGTGCTGCTCTTCCACGGCGTGTACGGGCGGATGTACTCGCTCTTCCTGTTCACGAGCGCGCTCTCGTACCTCGCGCTCCTGCGGGCGCTCGACCGGGGCACGCGCAGGCGTTGGACCCTTTGGGTCTTGGGGGTCGTGGCCACGGTCGCGACGCACCCGTACGGCGCGCTCGTTCTCGCGTCGCAGGGGCTCTTCGTCCTCGCGCGACTGCGCGGGCGGCAGCTCCGGGACGCCGTGCTCGCGTTCGCTGCGGTCGGGATCGTCTGCATCCCGTTCTGGCGGACCGACCTCGTGCTCGCGGGCCGGTTCGACGTCGGCGTGGCCGGACGCGGCGCGAAGCTCGGCGGGCCGCTACCCGTCCTCCGCTACCTCCGGACGGTTGCAGGCGATTTCTCCGCCGGGTACACGGCGGTGCTCGTCGTCGTGCTCGCGCTCGTCGTGCTCGGAGCGGTCGAGCTCGTGCGCACGCGCCCGGACGGCGCGCTCCTGACCGGTCTCGTCTTCGGGACGCCGACGGCGATGTTCCTCGCTGCGAGCTTCGGGTCGCAGACGTCGCCCGAGTCGCGCCACCTGATCTTCGCGCTGCCGTTCTTCTCGACGCTCGTCGCCGTCGGCCTGGTCCGTCTCGGACGACTCCGGCAACGCGCCGCGCCCGCATTGGCGGTGACGGCGCTCGTCGCGCTCATTGCGATCGAAGTGGCCTGGGGAGACCACAAGACGCCGTTGCTCTTCACTGGCGAGCCGGCCGCGCGGGTCGCGGCCAGGAACGCCGCGTCCGACTGGCTCGCGACGACCGGGCGGCCGAACGACGTCCTCTTCGGCTACGACCCGCTCTACCTCGGCGCCTGGGAGCGGAATCGCGTCTCGTCGCAGCCGGTCGTCCCGCGGGCCGACACGAAGCTTGCGCTCGAGGTGCTCGACGCCGCGAAGAAGCCGCTTGGCCGCGGCGTCTGGATCTTCGACGCGAGCGACACGAACAACTACGACCAGAAGCTGACGATCCCGCTCCGACGGCCGAGCCCGACGAGCGCGTTCGAGGCACGCGTATTCGGCCCGTTCCTCGTCATCCGGACGCGCGCGCCGACGCGGACGATCCCGCGCTACCTCGAGCGCGCGCTCGCGGCCGAGTCGCTCGGCCAGCAGCTCTTCATCGGCGACGCGGACGTGAACGTCGCGACCCTGCGCCGCGCGGCCAAGCGCTACGGCGTGCTGCCGCCGCCGCGCTGAGCGCGCTCCTCCTCCTCGACGAGCTCGCGGAAGCAGGGCGCGTCCTCGAAGGCGGCGAGGCCGATCGGGCCGGGGCCGCGACGGCGCTGGCGATTCCGGCGGGCCGCGGCGAGGACGGCCGAGGCGCCGACGAGGCCGCCGAGCGCGAAAGAGCGGAGCCGGCTGCGCCTGTCCTCGCCGTCCACGGCTGGATTGTAGGTTCCGCGGCGTGCGGATCTGCGCGCTCGGCGACCTCCTGCTCGACGTGATCGTGCGCGTCGCGGAGCCGATCGTCCCTGGCGCGGACGCGGTCGCGACGACGCGCACCGGGGCGGGCGGGCAGGCGGCGAACGTGGCGGCTTGGGCGGTTGCGCTGGGGGCGGAAGGGCGCTTCGTGGGAAAGCGCGGCGGCGACGCGGCCGGCGAGCTGGCGGCTGCGGAGCTCGAAGGTCGCGGCGTCGAGGTGCTCGGGCCCGTGGTCGACGGCTCGAACGGCGTCGTCGTCTCGCTCGTGGACGGCGCCGGCGAGCGGACGATGCTCTCCGACCGCGGCGTCGCGCCCGAGCTCGCGCCCGACGAGCTCGACCCGTCGTGGTTCGCGGACTGCGACTGGCTCCACCTGACAGGCTACTCGCTCCTCCGGAGCCCGATCGCGGAGGCGGCGGAGGTTGCGGCGACGCTGCGGGGCGGGAAGCTCAGCGTCGACCTCTCGTCGTGGACGGCGATCGGCGACGGGCTGCGCGAGCGGATCGCGCGGCTCGAGCCGGACGTGGTCTTCGGGAACGCAGCGGAGTGGGAGGCGCTTGGGTCGCTCGACGCACCGACGTGCCTGATCAAGCTCGGCGCCGAGGGCTTCCGGGTCGGCGAGCGGACGTTTCGGGCCGACGGCGTCGTCGCGGTCGACGCGACCGGGGCCGGCGACGCGCTGACGGCCGGGTTCCTCGTCGGCGGCCCGGAGCTCGCGCTCGAGGCGGCGACGCGCTGCGTGACGAAGCTCGGGGCGATGCCGTGATCGAGGTGGCGCCCGAGGTCGCGGAGGCTCTGGCGGCGGGCGGGCCCGTCGTCGCGCTCGAGACGACGCTCGTCGCGCACGGCTTCCCGCCCGGCGAGGGGGTCGCGGTCGGGCTCGAGTCGGAGCGGCGCGTGCGCACGGCGGGCGCGGTGCCGGCGACGATCGGCGTCCTCGACGGACGCGTCCACGTCGGACTGCGCGCCGACGAGCTCGAGCGGTTCGACGCCTCTGCGCGCAAGGCCGGCCCGCGCGACCTGGCGGCGTGCGTGACGAGCGGTGCGGTCGGCGCGACCACCGTCGGCGGAACGCTCGCCGTGTGCCGGGTCGTCGGGATCCGGTTCATGGGGACAGGCGGCCTCGGCGGCGTCCACCGCGGCTTCCCGCACCCGCCGGACGTTTCCGCCGACCTCGGCGAGATCGCGCGGACGCGAGCGCTCGTCGTCTCCTCCGGCGTCAAGTCGTTTCTGGACGTGCCCGCGACGGCCGAGCTGCTGGAGACGCTCGGCGTGCCGGTCGTCGGCTTCCGGACGGACGAGCTGCCGCTCTTCTACGCGGCACGCGGCGGGCCGCCGGTGTCGGCGCGAGTCGAGTCTGCCGCAGAGGCGGCCTCGCTCGCCAGGGCGCACTGGGAGCTGGGCGGTGCGGGCCTCCTGCTCGCGCGCCCGCCCGACGAGTCGCTCGACGACGTCGAGCCGCTGATCGAGGAGGCGCTCGCCGAGGCCCGGCGCCAGGGGGTCGAGGGCGGCGCGGTCACGCCGTTCGTCCTCGCGCGGCTCCACGAGCGGAGCGGCGGCCGGACGCTGCGCGCGAACCGCGAGCTCGTGGCCGCGAATGCGCAGCTCGCGGCAGAGGTCGCGGCCGCGTGATCCGCGAGCTCGAGCTCGACTTCCCCGGCCTCGAGATCGGGATCGCCGAGTACGACGAGGGCCCGACCGGGTGCACGGTGCTGAGCTTCACGCACGGGCGCGCGCAGGTCGTCCACGACGTCCGCGGCGGCTCGCCGGGCGTGATCGGCACGCCGGGCGTCGCGGACGCGATCTGCCTTGCCGGCGGCTCGGCGTACGGACTCGAGGCGGCGTGCGGCGTGCAGGCGGAGCTGCTCGATCGGCGCGGCCGCAGCACGGCGTGGGACGACATCGCGATCGTCCACGGCGCGATCCTCTTCGACTTCGGGCGGCGCACGAACGCGATCTATCCGGACAAGGAGCTCGGGCGGCGGGCTCTCCGGAACGCCCGCGAGGGCGTCTTCCCGTGTGGGCCGTGCGGCGCGGGTCGCTCGGCGACCGTCGGCAAGACGTTCGGCTTCGAGCGCGGCGAGCCCTCGGGCCAGGGGGCGGCGTTCCGTCGCGTCGGCGGCGCGCGCGTCGCGGTCTTCACGGTCGTGAACGCGTTCGGCGCCGTTGTCGACCGGGGCGGCGAGGTGGTCCGCGGCTTCTTCGACCCCGAGACGAAGACGCGAACGCCGCTCGCCCGCGCGCTCGAGGAGCGCCTCGCGCCGCCGCCGCCGGGGAACACGACGCTCACCGTCGTCGTGACCGACCAGGCGCTCGAAGCGCGCGTGTTGCGCCAGCTCGCCGCGCAGGTGCACGCCTCGATGGCGCGAGCGATCCAGCCGTTCCACGCGCTCGTCGACGGCGACGTGCTGTTCGCGGCCACGACCGCCGAGGCCGAGACGGACGATCCCGACCCGATGACGCTCGGCGTCGTCGCCTCCGAGCTCGCCTGGGACGCGGTGCTACGCGCGGTCGGGGTCGAGCCCTAGCCGATCCATCGCGCCGAAGCCCTGCACACGCGTGCCTACTGCACCGCGATCAGGGCGAGACGCCGCACGTTCTCGACCTCGATCAGCTCGGTCTCGGTGAGGATGTCGGGGATCCGGAAGCGGGCACGCTAGACGGCCTCTTCGGTCGCCTCGAAGGTTCCGACATCCACTGTCGAGAGCTCGGCGTCCAGAAGCTCGTACCCGCGCTCGATCAGCGCGCGCTTCGCCTCCACCGACCACTCGCGCTGGTCGCGGCGGCCGGCGTCGAGGCTCACGTCCTCGGCGGTCGCCCGCACGGTGATGCGCGGGATCGCGCGGTCGTGCCGGAACGGGAAGTTCGCGCGGTCGAAGCGCGCCTCGACCTCCTCGAGCAGGCGTGCGCGGTCGCGGCGGCTGCGGACGCTGCGGGCGACGAGGTCGCGCACGTCCGCGCGGAGCCGCGCCAGCTCGTGGATCGACTGGTCCTTCTCGTCGGCGAGCCGCTCCTCGATCACGGTGTTGCGGACGATCGCGGCGCGCGTCAGTCGGAGAATCATCTCGGCGAGATGGCCCGGCTCGCCGCGTGCGTCGCGCTCCTCCGCCTCCCGCAGCTCGGCGACGAAGGCGCGGATCGGCGGGACGCGGCCGAAGCGCGAGAGCCGCTCGCGGAGCCGGACGAGAGCGGCGGTCCCGATCGTCGGGTACTGCGGGATGTACCGGAAAGCGACGATCCGCTTGACGCCCGGGCGCGCGTACGCGTGCGCGAGGGGGAAGTTGCGCACCCAGGCGCCGTCGGTCGCGATCCGGTCGCCGACGCGAACCGGCAGGACGAGCGCGCTGATCGCGGCCGAGGCGAGGACCGCCTGCGCCATCGTCTCCGGGTCGGTCCGGCGCGACGAGTAGACGAGCTCGTAGTCGCGCGTGTCGGGCCCCGGCGTGGCCGGCGACGCGTCGGTCGCGAAGACGACCACTTCGCGCTCGGCCGCGGCCAGCTCGCGGGCGACCTCGGTCAGGTCGCCGAAACGCTCCTCGATCGTCCGCGGCAGCGCGTACTCGTTCAGGCCGAGGAACGGGAGCCGCCAGAGCCGGTGCGGCCGGAAGGTCTCGTCGGGCTGGAGCCCGAGCAGGAACTCTTCGAGCTCTTCGTGCCGGTCGAGGGCCGCCATCGTGGCGACGAGCGCACCGGCCGAGGTGCCGAAGATCCACCCGACCCTAGGCCAGAGGCTGCTCTCGCGGAGCCGCAGCATGAAGCCGTGCTCCATCAGCACGCCGTTCATCCCGCCGCCCGAGAGGACGACGGCGACATCGGGTCGCGTCGTCACACGCCTATTGTCGCGTCAGAGGTCGCGGCGCGCGAATGCGAAAAGCGCCAACGCGACCACAGCGGCCAGGTACGCGGCGGCCCAGAGCCGAACTGCCGTGCCTCCGATATAGGCGCCGCCGAACGGGCCGAGCTGGAGGACGAACCGCGTCACGCCCTGCGTGTTCGCCGTGATCTGCCCGAGCGCGTCCTGGTAGAGCGCCTCGACCGGGATCACGTAGGCCGCGATCTTCGCGGCGCGCTGGAGCGTGTGCGAGCCGAGGGCGTGCCCAATCGTCCCCAGGAGCCCGGCCACGAGCCCGGCGCCGAAGACCATGAAGATCGCGATCCCGTTCGCGATCGAGCTGAGGAAAACGGAGCCGAGAAGCCCAAGCGCCGCGACCAGCGCGACGGCGCCGGCGAGCTCCAGGCCCGGCACGACGATCCGGTCGGGCCACCAATGTCCCTCCGAGGCGGTGATCGCCATCGAGGCGAAGTAGACGGCGAGGACGTACGGGACGCAGACGCCGGCGGCGCCGAGCAGCCGCGCGACGAGGAGCGACGAGCGCCCGACGGGCCGGACGACGAGCGGCTGGAGCAGACCGCGCTCGGCGTCGCCGCTCACGGCTCCGATCGTCAGGAAGATCGCCAGCACGACGCCGAGGAAGAGCGTCGCGAACATCGCGAGCCCGAACACGAACGAGCCCGCGAAGTCGCGCGCGTCGACGCCGGCCGGCGCCTGCACGCCGCTCAGGTCCCTGAACGCGTAGTGGTTCCCGAGCCAGTAGAGGAAGAGGAACCCAGCCGTCAGCAGGAGCACGACGACGAAGACCTTGCGGCGCAGAGCCTCCTCGAGGCCGTAGCGGACGATCGTTCCGATCCCCCTCACGACGTCTCGCCTCCGACGGCGTCGAGGTAGACCTCCTCGAGCGTCGACGTCCGCACCGAGACGCCGTAGATCTTCCGGCCGGCGGCGACGAGCTCCTCGACGATCCGCGGCGCGTCCTCCCGACGCGCGTCCTCGTAGACCCGCCTCCCCTCGTCCGTCTCGATCTCGACGCCGCGCGCCTGGGCGAGCTCCTCGGGCGTCCCGGCCGCGACGACGGCGCCGTCGAGGAGGATCGCGACCCGGTCGCAGACGAGCTCGACCTCGCTCAGGAGGTGCGAGTTGAGGAGGACCGAGACGCCGCCGCCGCGGAGGCGCTCGAGCAGCTCGCGGACAGTCCGGCGGCCGACGGGGTCGAGCGCGCTCGTCGGCTCGTCGAGGAGCAGGAGGCGCGGCTCGCCGACCAGCGCCTGCGCGATCCCGAGCCGCTGCTGCATCCCCTTCGACATCGCCTCGACGCGGCGGTTGCGTGCGTCGGCGAGCGCGACGAGCTCGAGCAGCCGCGTCCGCTCCGCCTCGCCTCCGGTCGAGCCGGTCAGGCTCTGGTGGAGGCGGAGCACCTCGTCGGCGCTGTACCAGCCCGGGAAGCGGAAGAGCTCGGCGAGGTAGCCGAGCTGCCGGAGCGCCGCCCGCGAGCCGGCCGGCGCGCCGCCGACGGTCGCCGCGCCGGCGCTCGGCCGGACGAGCCCGCACGCGATCTTCACGAGCGTCGACTTGCCGGCGCCGTTCGGCCCGAGGAGCCCGACGAGCTCGCCCTCCCGAACCTCGAGATCGACCCCGCGAAGCGCCTGCACCCTCCCGTAGCGCTTCGCGAGACCGCTGACGGCAAGGGCAGCCGGCACGCGGCGAGTCTACGTGCCGCCGCCCTCGCACCCCTCCGGCCGCTGCGGCACGAGCGCGCGCAGGGCCGCTGCAAGGGCGGCGGCTCGCTTCACCTCGGCTTCTACGCCGCCGCGGGCCCTGCGGGTCCCGGCGAGCTACCCGAGCGCCGCGAGAAAGTCGTCGATCGCGAGCGCGGGCAGCGTGCGGATCTTGGTCGAGCCGCGGGCGGCGAGCGCCACCGAGATCCGCGCGATCGCGGCCTCGTCCGGGGCCTCCACGATGTTCACGAAGTCGAACTCGCCGAGCGTCGCCCACTGGTGGAGCACCTTCGCGCCGAGCTCCTCGACGTCGCGGTTCACCTCGCGCAGGCGGTCGGGGTTCGACCGCAGCGTCTGCACGCCCTGCTGCGAGAGCGTCGAGAGCAGGATGTAGATCGGCATCGGCTCCTCCTCGGTCGGTCGGCGGGCGCCGAGCTTAACCCCTGTGGACGGTCTCCTTCGACGGGTCGCGGGCTGGGTCGCTCGCGGGCAGCGCGTCGCGCGACCACTCCTCGCGCTTCCAGCGCGGCACCGGCGTCTCGCACTCCTCGTCGGGAACGAACCGCGACCGCTGCACGAGCCGGTACTCGTGGATGTAGCGCGGGCAGTTCGGGAAGACCTCGGTCGCGCGCACGCGGACGACGAGCTGCGCCTCGGGGTACTCCGCAAGCAGGGGATCGGAGTCGTCGATCGAGGCCACGCCGTTCAGCCGCATGCGCTTCCGGCCCTCGAAGTCGACGAACAGCAGGCCGACGCGCGGGTTCACGAGCGTGTTCCCGACCGACAGGTACATGCCGTTCCCGTCGTAGACCGGGAAGGCGATCGTCCGCTCGTCGAGGACGCGCACGAAGCCCGGCGCGCCGCCCTTGTATGAGCACTGCGGCCGGCCCTCCTCGTCGGCCGTGGCGAGGAAGAACATGTCTCGCGCCTCGATGAAGGCGCGATCGTCATCGTCGATCGTGTCGCGGACGAGCCGCTCGTCGATCCGGTCAGCGAGACGACGGGTGTCGAACCGGTCCTGGAGCCGGCGGCTTCCCTCGTGGTAGAGCGCCATCGGCCTTCGATGATCGCACGCGCGCCCGTTGGTCGAAGTAGAGCAGGGCCGACCCGACGAAGATGACCGGCGCGATCACTGCGTCGGCGAGCACGATCGCGACGCGGTCGGCGGCCTGCCCGGCGCCGCGGAGCAGGAAGAAGAGCACGATCCGCGTCAGGAAGAACACGATCGCGAGGGTCGCGAGCGACCCGAGCGCATGGACGTAGTCGGCGCGCGCGAGGGCGATCGCGCGGCGGAACGCGGCGACGATACCGAGTCGCTCGATCACCGCGACCGGCACGACAAGGCCCACCAGCGCGAGCCACGCGACCCCCGGGAACACGAGCCCGAGCACAAGGATTGGAGGGATCGCGAACGGGAGGTACGCGAGGAAGCCGGCTACGAACGCGGTGACGAGGGCGCGAAGCGGCGGCCGCTCGGGCGCGACGAGCACCGACGCGGCGGTGTACGAGATCGTGAGCAGGACCGCGCCGGCAAAGGTCGCCGCAATCGCCACTGTCCGCGAGCTCCCAGTGAAGAGCTGGTCGTCGAGCGCGAACGGGAGCCCGAGCGGAAGGACGCGCCAGAAATGCGTGCTGTAGAACCGGACGGACTCGGCCACGAGCTGGCCGATGGTGCGCGTCTCGTGAGGGAGCGGCGGCGGGAGCGGGCCTTCGCTCTTCGGGTAGCGCGGCCTCGCCACACGTCCTACGCTACCGCGCCGCCGAACCGACCGCGGCGCCGTGACGAACGTCTCGCGATCCCCGAACGAAAGGAGCGAGCGATGGCGGTGTTGATGTCGATGCATTGGCCGGGCGTGACGGCGGAGCAGTACGACGAGGTGCGAGAGCGCGTGGGCTGGGAGCGCGACGCGCCGCCGGGCGGGATCCACCACGTCGCGGCGATCGCGGACGACGGCCTCCACATCTCGGACGTCTGGGAGACCGCCGACGAGTTCCAGCGCTTCGCCGACGAGCAGCTCATGCCGGTCATCCACGAGCTCGGGATCGAGGGCGAGCCGCAGGTGACGATCTACCCGGCCCACGCCGTCTACGCGCCCGGATACGAAGGCGCCCGAGCCTGACCTCGCGCCAACTTCAGCGGACGGCGGTCGTCCTAGGCCTGGGGAGACACGATTGGACCCGGTCGCCGTCCGCCCACCGGGTCTGAAGGGCGGGTCGCCGGGGGGGAGCGACCCGCCCGTCTCGATCTCGTGGCGCTACGCGACCGCCCGCGCAGGGACCGCCGCAGCCTTCTCGAACACCAGCTCGCCGTCGCGGGCGTCGATCAGGATCGTGTCGCCCTCGACGAAGCCGCCCTCGAGCAGCGCGATCGCGAGCGGGTTCTCGACCAGACGCTGGAGCGCCCGCTTGAGCGGCCGCGCGCCGTAGGTCGGATCCCAGCCCGCCTCGGCCAACAGCTCCTTCGCCGCGGGGGTCAGCTCGAGGTCGATCTTCCGCTCCTCGAGCCGCTTGCGCAGCCGCGCCAGCTGGAGCTCGACGATCTCCGCGAGCTGCTCCCGCGAGAGCTGGTGGAAGACGACGATCTCGTCGATCCGGTTGATGAACTCCGGCCGGAAGCGCTCGTGGAGCTCCTCGCGAGTACGGACGTTCGAGGTGCCGATGATCACCGTGTTGCGGAAGTCGACCGTCCGGCCCTGACCGTCGGTGAGCCGGCCGTCGTCGAGCAGCTGGAGCAGGACGTTGAAGACGTCGTGGTGCGCCTTCTCGAGCTCGTCCAGCAGGACGACCGAGTACGGGCGGCGGCGAACCGCCTCGGTGAGCTGACCGCCCTCCTCGTAGCCCACGTAGCCCGGCGGCGCGCCGACCAACCGCGCGACCGAGTGCTTCTCCATGTACTCGGACATGTCGATCCGGACCATGGCCCGCTCGTCGTCGAACATGAACTCGGCGAGCGCCCGGGCGAGCTCGGTCTTCCCCACGCCGGTCGGGCCGAGGAAGACGAACGAGCCGATCGGCCGGTTCGGATCCTGGAGGCCCGAGCGCGCGCGGCGCAGGGCGTTCGCCACCGCCTCGACCGCCTCGTCCTGGCCGACGACCCGCTCGTGGAGCCGCTCCTCGATGTGGAGCAGCTTCGCCGTCTCGCCCTCGAGAAGCTTGTCGACCGGGATGCCCGTCCAGCGCGCGACGACCGCCGCGACGTCGTCCTCGTCGACCTCCTCCTTGACCATCGGATCGGCGGCGGCCGCCTGGCCGTCGCGCTCCGCGAGCTCCTTCTCGAGCTGCGGCAGCTCGCCGTAGCGGATCTCGGCCACGCGCTGGAGGTCGCCCGCGCGCTCGGCGCGCTCCGCCTCCATGCGCAGCTCGTCGATCCGTTGCGTCGCCTGCTTGACGCGGTCGAGCGCCTCCTTCTCGCGCGCCCACCGCGCGGCCAGCTCGTCGCGGCGCTCCTTCGCCTCGGCGAGCTCGCGCTCGACCGGCTCGCGGACCTCCTTCGACTCCTTGCCCATCGCCGCGAGCTCGATCTCGAGCTGGCGCACGCGCCGCTCGGCCTCGTCGAGCTCGACCGGCGCCGAGTCGATCTCCATCCGCAGGCGTGACCCCGCCTCGTCGACGAGGTCGATCGCCTTGTCCGGGAGGAACCGATCCGAGATGTACCTATCCGAAAGGACCGCCGCGGCGACCAGCGCCGCGTCGCGGATCCGGACGCCGTGGTGCGCCTCGTAACGCTCCTTCAGCCCTCGCAGGATCGCGATCGTGTCCGCGACCGACGGCTGGCCGACGAAGACGGGCTGGAATCGACGCTCGAGCGCCGCGTCCTTCTCGACGTGCTTGCGGTACTCGTCGAGCGTCGTCGCGCCGATGCAGCGGAGCTCGCCGCGCGCGAGCATCGGCTTGAGCAGGTTGCCCGCGCTCACGGCGCCCTCGGCCGCGCCCGCGCCGACGATCGTGTGCAGCTCGTCGATGAAGAGGACGATCTGCCCGTCCGCTTCCTTGATCTCGTTCAGGACGGCCTTCAGGCGCTCCTCGAACTCGCCGCGGTACTTCGAGCCCGCGAGCAGCGCGCCGATGTCGAGCGCCCAGACGCGCTTGCCCTTGAGGCCCTCGGGGACGTCGCCGGCGACGATCCGCTGCGCGAGCCCCTCGACGATCGCGGTCTTGCCGACGCCCGGGTCGCCGATCAGCACCGGGTTGTTCTTCGTGCGGCGCGAGAGCACCTGGATGACGCGCCGGATCTCCTCGTCGCGGCCGATCACCGGGTCGAGCTTTCCGTCCTCGGCGGCCGCGGTCAGGTCGCGCCCGAACTTCTCGAGCGCCTGGTAGGTCTCCTCCGGGTTCTGCGAGGTGACGCGCTGGCCGCCTCGCACCTCCTTCAGCGCCTTGAGCAGCGCGTCGCGCGGGATGACGTCGAGCGTGAGCAGCAGGTGCTCGGTCGAGACGTAGTCGTCCTCGAGCTTCTTCGCCTCGCCCTCGGCCTTGTCGAGCACCTTCTCGAGCTGTGCTGAGACGCGCGGCTGGAGGTTCTGCGCGCCCTGCATCGACGGCTTGCGCGCGAGCTCGGCCTCGGCCTTCGACCGCAGCGCCTCGGCGCTCGCGCCGGCGCGCTCCGCCAGCGTCTGGGGAAGCTCCTGCTCGAGCAGCGTCAGCAGCAGGTGCTCCGGGTAGATCTCGGGATTGCCCTGGCGGCGCGCGAGGTCCTGCGTCGCGCCGACCGCCTCCTGGGCTTTCACTGTCAGCTTGTTGAAGTCCATCTATCTCACTCTCCGTACTGGGAATTGCGACTTGTCGTAGAGGACGAGGTCGCGGCGGTACTGCTTGTGCACCTTCCGGACCTCCTCCTGAAGCTCGCGCTCGAGCCGCGCGATCCGCGCCTGCAGCCGCTCGACCTCGTCGCGGAGGCGAAGCACCGCCTCGACGCCCGCGAGGTTGAGCCCGAGCTCGGTGGTCAGGGCCTGGATCAGCCGCAGCCGCTCGAGGTCGCGCTCCGAGTAGAGCCGCGTGTTCCCGGGCGTCCGCTGCGGCCGCACGAGCCCCTTCTGCTCGTAGATCCGCAGCGTCTGCGGGTGCATGCCGACGATGTCGGCCGCGACGCTGATCATGTAGCGGGGCCGCTCGTCCATCACTCTCCCGCCTCCGAGATGCGACGGACGCGGCCGAAAAGGCGCCTGAGCCCCTTCATGATCAGGCCGCCGCGGTGGCCGCGCGCGTCTTCTCGCGCGGTGCCTGCGATCCCGAGAGCTACGGCAAGGATCGTGACGCCGACCGCAGCACGATCCGACATGAAGTCGACGCGGCGGTCGGCAAGAGCCGCACAGGCGCAAAGCGCACCGATGATCCGGTCCCAATACGAGAGGAGGAAGCGGACAGCGGCTGGACGTTCGCGCCGTACCTCCCGCCGCCGGGCAAGCTCGGCGTAGTAGTCGCTCTCGAAGCCGGCCTCGCGCATCAGCTCGTCGTGCAGCGTCGCCCTCACGAGAACAGCCGCTCCCGCGGGTTTCCGCGCTCGGCCTTCTGGAGCTGCTCCAGCGCCTCGCGCTCGGCCTTCGTCAGCTTCTTCGGCACGGAGATCCGCAGACGGGCGAGGACGTCGCCCTTGCCGCCGCCCGAGAGCTTCGGCGCGCCCCGGCCGCGGATGCGGAGCAGCTTTCCGTCCTCGGAGCCGGCCGGCACCTTCAGCGTCACGGGGCCTTCCGGCGTCGGCACCTCCACGCGCGCTCCGAGCGCGGCCTCGGCGAGCGTGATCGGCACGTTGACGATGAGGTCGGCGTCGCGCCGCTCGTAGATCGGCGAGGCGGCGACGCGCGTCACGACGTTCAGGTCGCCAGGCGGGCCGCCGCCGACGCCGGGCTCGCCCTTGCCGCGGAGCCGGATCTTCGTCCCGTCCTTGACGCCGGCCGGGATCTTCACCGTGTAGCGCTTCGTCCGCCGCTCGCGGCCCGTGGCGTGGCACCGCGGGCATGGATCCTCGATCACGGTTCCGTTGCCGCGGCAGCGCGGGCACGGCTGCGAGAGCCCGAAGAGGCCCTGGCTCTCGACCTTCACGCCGCGGCCGTTGCACTCCGGGCAGATCGTCGGCGCCGTCCCAGGCTTCGCGCCCGAGCCGCCGCACTCGCGGCACGCGGTGTCGACCTCGACCGGGATCTTCGTCTCGACGCCCTTGAGCGAATCCTCGAACGAGAGGTTGACGACCGCCTCGAGGTCGGCTCCGCGCATCCCGCGCTCGGCGCGCCCGCGCGTGCCGCCGGCGCCGCCGCGACGTCCGCCGCCGAAGAGCCCGCCGAAGAGGTCGCCCAGGTCGCCGACGTCGAAGTGGAAGCCCCCGCCGCCGAACCCGCCCGCACCGGGCATTCCGTTCGCGCCGAAGGTGTCGTACTGCTTGCGCTTCTCGGGATCCGAGAGGAGGTCGTAGGCGTTCTGGACCTCCTTGAACCGATCCTCGGCCGCGTCGTCGCCCGGGTTCCGGTCCGGGTGGTACTTGCGGGCAAGCTTGCGGTAGGCCTTCTTGATCTCGTCCGCGGAGGCCGTCTTCGCGACGCCGAGGGTCTCGTACGGGTTCGTCACGCCTGAGGCTCCTCTGGCGGCCCTGAGGATACGACCACCCGCGCGGGCCGCAGCACGCGGTCAGCGAGCGAGTAGCCCTTCTGGATCACCTGGAGGACGTCGCCCTCCGGCAGCTCCGACGGCTGCGTCAGCAGCGCCTCGTGGACGTGCGGGTCGAACTTCCCGTCGGTCGCGATCTCGGCCAGGCCCTGCCGCTCGAGCACCGACTCGAGCGACCGGTGGACGAGGCGCACGCCCTCCTCGAGCTTCGCCTCCTCGTGATCCGTGGCCGCCTCCAGCGCGCGGCCGAGGTCGTCGAGGATCGGGAGCAGCTCCTTCACGAGCCTCTCGTTCGCTCTCGTCGCCTGCTCGGCCTGCTCGCGCGCGCTCCGCTTGCGGTAGTTGTCGAACTCGGCCGCGAGGCGCTGGAGGCGGTCGAACAGCTCGTCGCGCTCGGCCTGGAGAGCTCCGAGCCGATCCTCCGGCTCGGAGCTCTCCTCCTGCGTCTCTTCCTGGTTCTCGGTGATCGGATCGTCGGTCACGACTTGGTCGCGCCCTCCTCGGTCTCGTCGATCACCTCGTAGTCGGCGTCCTCGACGACCTCGTCGTCGGAGGTCGAGGCGCCGTTCCCGCCGCCCGCGGAAGCCGCCGAGGCCTGGCTCGCCGACGCGTAGACCGCCTCGGCCAGCTTGTGCGACGCCTCCTGGAGCGCCTCCGTCTTCGCCTTGATGTCGGCGACGTCGGAGCCCTCGATCGCCTGCCGGAGCTCCATGATCCGGCCCTCGATCGTGGACGCCTCGGACGAGTCGAGCGCGTCGCCGTGGTCCTTGAGGCTCTTCTCGGTCTGGTACGCGAGCGTCTCCGCGTGGTTCTTCGCGTCGGCGAGCTCGCGCAGCTTCCGGGCCTCGTCCGCGTGCGTCTCGGCGTCGCGGATCATCTGCTGGACCTCGTCCTCCTTGAGGCCCGATCCGCCCTCGATCCGGATCTGCTGCTGGTTTCCGGTGCCGAGGTCCTTCGCCGAGACGTTGATGATCCCGTTCGCGTCGATGTCGAACGAGACCTCGATCTGCGGCATCCCCCGCGGCGCCGGCGGGATGCCGACGAGCTGGAACTTGCCGAGCGTCTTGTTGAAGGCCGCCATCTCGGACTCGCCCTGGAGGACGTGCACCTCGACCGACGGCTGGTTGTCGTCGGCGGTCGTGAACGTCTCCGACTTCTTCGTCGGGATGGTCGTGTTCCGCTCGATCAGCTTCGTGAACACGCCGCCCTTCGTCTCGATGCCGAGCGAGAGCGGGGTGACGTCGAGGAGCAGGATGTCCTTGACCTCGCCCTTGAGGACGCCCGCCTGGATGGCCGCGCCGACGGCGACGACCTCGTCCGGGTTCACGCCCTTGTGCGGGTCCTTGCCGATCAGCTCCTTGACCTTGTCCTGGACGGCCGGCATGCGCGTCATGCCGCCGACGAGGACGACGTGGTCGATCTTGTCCTTCGACAGGCCGGCGTCCTTCAGGCACTGCTCCGTCGGCCCCACGGTGCGGGCGAGCAGGTCGGCGGTCAGCTCGTTCAGCTTCGCGCGCGTGAGCTGGAGATCGAGGTGCTTCGGCCCCTCCTGGGTCGCCGTGATGAACGGCAGGTTGATCTGCGTCGTCATCGTCGACGACAGCTCGATCTTCGCCTTCTCGGCGGCCTCGTAGAGGCGCTGGAGCGCCATCGGGTCCTGCGAGAGGTCGATGCCCTGGTCGCGCTTGAACTCCGCGACCATCCAGTCGACGACGGCCTTGTCGAAGTTGTCGCCCCCGAGGTGGTTGTCGCCGTTCGTCGCCTTCACCTCGAAGACGCCCTCGCCGAGCTCGAGGATCGACACGTCGAAGGTGCCGCCGCCGAGGTCGAACACGAGGATCGTCTGGTCGGACTCCTTCTCGAGCCCGTACGCGAGCGACGCGGCGGTCGGCTCGTTGATGATGCGCAGGACGTTGAGCCCGGCGATCTTGCCGGCGTCCTTCGTCGCCTCGCGCTGCGCGTTGTTGAAGTACGCGGGCACCGTGATAACCGCGTCGGTGACCGGCTCGCCGAGGTACGCCTCGGCGTCGGCCTTCAGCTTCTGGAGCACCATCGCCGAGATCTCCGGCGGCGCGTACTCCTTGCCGCCCGCCTTCACGCGGACGTCTCCGTTCGGGCCGCGGACGACCTCGTACGGGATGATCTTCATCTCCTCGGAGACCTCGTCGTACTTGCGCCCCATGAAGCGCTTGATCGAGGAGACGGTGTTCTGCGGATTCGTCACCTGCTGCCGGCGCGCGGGCGCGCCCACCAGTCGCTGACCGTCCTTCGTGAACGCGACGACGGACGGAGTGGTGCGTCCGCCCTCGGCGTTCGGGATGACGGTCGGCTCGCCGCCCTCGAGCACGGCCATGCAGCTGTTCGTCGTCCCGAGGTCGATGCCGATTGTCTTTGCCATTCGGGTCTTCCCTCCAATGATTTACGACTTGCAAAAGGATAAAATCTAAGCCGGTTCATGTCAAGGTTATCGGACTGGGTCGGGCGGAGTGCGATGGGATACCCTGCGCCACATGGAGCCGCTCGTGGACGGTTGGGGCCGCGAGATCCGCAGTGTCCGCGTCTCCGTCACCGACAAGTGCAACTTCCGCTGCACGTACTGCATGCCTGCGGAAGGCCTGACCTGGTTGCCGAAGCCCGAGATCCTGAGCTTCGAGGAGATCGCGCGGCTCGTCGGCGTGCTCGCGCGCGTGGGCGTGCGGGAGGTTCGGCTCACCGGCGGCGAGCCGCTCGTGCGGCGCGACCTGCCCGAGCTCGTCCGGATGCTCGCGGCGATCCCCGGCGCCGACGACTTGTCGCTGACGACGAACGGCGTGCTCCTCGACCGGCTGGCCGAGCCGCTCGTCGCTGCCGGCCTGCGGCGGATCAACGTCTCGCTCGACTCGCTCTCACACGTGCGGTTCGCCGAGATCACGCGCCGCGACGCGCTCGACCAGGTCCTGCGCGGGCTCGAGGCGGCGGAACGGTATCCGGAGCTCCGGCCGATCAAGGTCAACTGCGTCGCCGTCCGCGGCCAGACCGAGCACGAAGTCCACGCGCTCGCCGAGCTCGCGCGCCGGAAGCCCTACGTCGTGCGCTTCATCGAGTTCATGCCGCTCGACGCGGACGAGGCCTGGCGCGAGGACCAGGTGCTGACCGGCGCGGAGATCCGAGCGCTGATCGAGGAGCGCTGGCCGCTCGTCGAGGTCTCGGCGCCCACGTCGTCGACCTCGCGCCGCTACCGCTTCGCGGACGGCGCCGGCGAGGTCGGCTTCGTCAACCCGGTCTCGGAGCCGTTCTGCTCGTCGTGCGACCGGATCCGAATCACGGCCGACGGCCAGCTTCGGACCTGTCTCTTCTCCCGGCGCGAGTGGGACCTGAAGTCCGTGCTCCGCTCGGGAGCGGCGGACGACGAGCTCGAGCGGCACATCCGATTCGCCGTGCGGCACAAGGAGCTGAAGCACCGGATCAGCGATCCGGGCTTCGTGCGCGCGAGCCGATCGATGTCCCAGATCGGAGGCTAAACCGCCCGAACGTTTGGAGGCCGTCGGAGCTTTGCGTCAAAATCGGACCGGAATGTCCCCCGTGCCGCCCACGTTGGTGACCGCATGACGAGCGTCGTAGCCGCCGGTCGCCGCTACCTGCCCCGGGGTTACGCCGACCTCGGTAGGCAGCTCGTGATCTGGTTCGGCTTCCTGCTCTTCTACCAGGTCGCCCGCGGCCTCGCCGATCGCAATCCGGCGAAGGCGTTCGCGAACGGCTTCCGCGTCGTCGACTTCGAGCAGCGGACTACGCACCACCTCTTCGAGCTGAGCTTCCAGCAGGTCGCCGACTCGTCCTCGTTCCTCGCCGGCGCCGTGTCGTGGACCTACTGGAACTCCGAGTTCACGGTCGTCTGCCTGGCGCTCCTCTGGGTCTACCTGCGGCGACACGAGGCGTTCGCGCGCCTCCGCAACACGATCCTGATCGCGAACGTGCTCGGACTGGTCGGCTACGTGTTCATGCCGACCGCACCGCCGCGGATGTTCCCGTGGCTCGGTTTCGTCGACTCGCACCGGAACGGGATCGTCCAGCTGGCCGCGAACCCGTACGCGGCGATGCCGAGCCTGCACGCCGCCGACGCGCTCATCCTCGGCATCGTCCTAGCCGGGATCGCCCGCCGGCCGCTGACGCGCGCGCTGTGGATCCTCTGGCCGGGCTGGGTGTGGTTCTGCACCATGGCGACCGGCAACCACTTCTGGCTCGACATCCTCGCCGGGAACCTCGTCGCGCTCCTCGCGCTCGCGGTCGTCTACCGCGAGCACGTTGGCCGCGGCATCGCAAAGCTGCTATAGTTATCGCAAACATGCGATGGCTTCTACCTAGGAACGAGCCTGTTAGCGTGCCCCCGATGAGCCGGGCGGCCAGCGTGAAGCGCGGGTACACGACCGGCGCGCGGCGGCTCGCGACCCGCTCGATGCTCGGCCTCGCCCGCACGCGCGTGACGCCGAACGCGCTCACCGCCTCGGGCGTCGCGCTGTGCACGGCGGCGTCCGTCCTCGTCTTCTTCGAGAACCGGAACGAGCTCCTCTTCTTCTGGCTCGGCGCGGTCCTGTTCGTGATCGGATCGATCCTCGACATCCTCGACGGCGCGCTCGCGCGGACGAGCGGGAAGGGGACGCCGTTCGGCGCGTTCCTCGACTCGACGACCGACCGCGTCAGCGAGGGTGTGATGCTCGGGGCGATCGCGCTCGTCTTCTCGCGGCACGGCGACCAGATCGCGCTCGCGTTCGCGTTCGCGGCGGTCGCGGGGTCGTTCCTCGTCTCGTATACGCGGGCGCGCGCCGAGGCGCTCGGCCTGCGCGGCGACGTGGGGATCGGCAGCCGGGCCGAGCGCGTGGTCGTGATCACGGCCGGTCTCGTGCTCGCCCCGTGGGGGGCGCTGCCGTGGGCGATCTACCTCCTGGCGGCCACCGCGTGGTTCACCGTGGTGCAGCGCGTGCTGCACGTCCGCAAGCAACTTCGCTCTGGAGGCGACTAGATGACTTCCACGAACGGCAGCTCGAACGGCCAGGCGCGGCAGGGAGACGGCAAGGTTCGCGTCGCGATCGTCGGCGTCGGCAACTGCGCGAACTCGCTCCTGCAGGGCCGCGAGTACTACAAGGACGCGCCCGACGACCAGTTCGTCCCGGGCCTCATGCACGTGAACCTCGGCGGCTACCACATCAGCGACATCGAGTTCACGGCCGCGTTCGACGTCGTGAAGGGGAAGGTCGGCGCCGACCTCGCCGACGCGATCTGGGCGCACCCGAACGACACGATCAAGTTCGCCGACGTCCCGAAGACGGGGATCACCGTCTCGCGCGGGATGACGCACGACGGGCTCGGCAAGTACCTCTCGCAGATCGTCGAGAAGGAGCCGGGCGAGACCGCCGACGTCGTCGGGATCCTCAAGGAGACGAAGACGGACGTCGTCGTGAACTACCTGCCGGTCGGGTCCGAGGCGGCGACGAAGTGGTACGCCGAGCAGATCCTCGACGCCGGCTGCGCGATGGTGAACTGCATGCCCGTCTTCCTCGCGCGCGAGCATTACTGGCAGCGGCGATTCGAGGAGCGCGGGCTGCCGATCATCGGCGACGACATCAAGTCGCAGGTCGGCGCGACGATCACCCACCGCGTGCTGACCTCGCTCTTCCGCGAGCGCGGCGTCCACCTCGACAAGACGATGCAGCTGAACGTCGGCGGCAACTCGGACTTCCTGAACATGCTCGAGCGCGAGCGCCTGGAGTCGAAGAAGATCTCGAAGACGAATGCCGTCACGTCGATGCTCGACTACGACCTGGGCGCGAACAACGTTCACGTGGGGCCGTCGGATTACGTGCCGTGGCTGACCGACCGCAAGTGGGCGTACATCCGGCTCGAGGGCTCGTCCTTCGGCGACGTACCGCTGAACGTCGAGCTCAAGCTCGAGGTCTGGGACTCGCCGAACTCGGCCGGGATCGTGATCGACGCCGTGCGGCTTGCGAAGCTGGCGCTCGACAAGGGCGTCTCGGGCGCGCTCGAGGGGCCGAGCTCGTACCTGATGAAGTCACCGCCGAAGCAGATCGTCGACGACGAGGCGTACGAGGCGACCGAGGACTTCATCCGCGAGCACGGTTGGACGACGGTCGAGGCGCCGGCGCGCACGACGGTCTAGCGCGAAGGCTCAAGCGGGGCGAGCGTCCTGCCGATGACGGCGACATGCCGCTGCGGCTACGGGCTCTCGTCCCGCTTGCGCTCGTCCTAGCTCTCGCTCTTCCCGCCGGCCGAGCTGCGGCCGCAGGCACCTCGTCGGTGGCGGCGCTCCAGGTCGCGCTCCACGCGCGGCTGCTCTACCACGGGCCGATCGACGGCGTCGACGGCCCGGCGACGACCGCCGCCGTTCGCCGGTTCCAGCGGCGTGCGGGGCTCGCGGTCGACGGCGTCGTCGGGCGCCAGACTCGCGCTGCGCTCGGCCGCTACGGCCGCCATGCCCTCGGGAGCCGCCCGCTCGGGCGCGGCGCCTTCGGGTGGGACGTCGCCGAGCTCCAGTTCCAGCTCGCCTGGCACGGGTTCCCGTCCGGATCCTTCGACGGTCGGCTCGGCGCTCGAACCGCGGCCGCTCTCTGGCGGTTTCAGCGCTTCGCCGGCCTGCCGACGGTCGGCATCGCCGGCCCGGCGACGATCGCCGCGCTCGGCACGCGCCGGCCGATCTCGCCGATCTCGCTCACGTGGCCGCTCCGCGTCGTTCGCATCGGCGATCCGTTCGGGCCGCGCGGCAACCGCTTCCACGCCGGGATCGACCTGATCGCGGCGCGCGGGACGCCGGTGGCAGCCGCAGGCTCCGGTCGCGTCGTCTGGGCCGGGTTCCGACCGGGCGGCTGGGGGCTGCTGGTGACGATCGCGCACCGCGACGGCATCCGCTCGATGTACGCGCACCTCTCGCACGTCGACGTCAGGCTGGGCCAGCGCGTGACGACGGGCGAGAGGATCGGCCTCGTCGGCGCGACGGGCGATGCGACCGGGCCGCACCTCCACTTCGAGCTCCGCGTCCGCAGTGCCGCCGTCGACCCGCTGACCGCGCTCCGTTCGGAGGGGTAGGGCTAGACTCGGACGCCGGATGTCCCTCCGCGTCTGCCTCGTCTCGCCGTTCGACTGGTCGCAGCCCCACGACGTGAACGAGCACGTGGCGGGCCTCGCGGAGGGGCTGCGGGACCTCGGGCACGACGTGACCGTTCTCGCGCCGTCGAGCCGCGCGGCCGACCTGATCGCCGGCCGCCGCGCGATCCTGAACGGCAGCCTCCCGGAGACGGCCGCGATCGCCGCCGCGGTGCCGATCTCGCGCAGGAGCCGCATGGGTGTGGCCGTCGGCGCCCGTGCGAACCTCTCGCTCGCGCTCGCCGAAGGGCGCTTCGACGTCGTCCACGGCTTCGAGCCCGGCCTTCCGAGCCTCCCCTACCTCGCGCTCCGCGACGCGCAGGCGCTGACCGCCGCGACCTTCGCCTCGCCCGACCGGCTCGCGTACCCGCCCGGCCGGGCGCAGCGGGAGCGGCTCCTCGGCCGGATCGACGCGCTGCTCGCGCTCACGCCGCAGGCGGCCGCGGCGGCGGCCGAGCGCTTTCCCGGCGACTACCGGATCGTCTCGCCCGGCGTCGACCTGGAGCTCTTCCAGGCGGGA
>Ga0081539_10001191_pt1 | contig 46937 bp, 40 predicted proteins | sample TabmetS4T2R2_FD_71023 | JGI IMG/M metagenome (GOLD analysis project Ga0081539, IMG submission 71023) | Tabebuia heterophylla rhizosphere microbial communities from the University of Puerto Rico - S4T2R2 | ecosystem: Host-associated > Plants > Roots > Rhizosphere ... | reverse complement strand
ATCATCGAGATTCCGAAGTGGAGCAAGAACAAGTACGAGCTCGATAAGGAGACGGGGCTGCTGCGTCTGGACCGCGTGCTGTACAGCGCGGTCCACTACCCCGCCGACTATGGCTTCATCCCGCAGACCTACTGCGACGACGGCGACCCGCTCGACGTGCTCGTGCTCGGTCAGGAGCCGGTCTACCCGCTCACCATCGTCCAGGCGCGCGCGATTGGCGTCGTCCGGATGCATGACGAAAAGGGTGGGGACGACAAGATTGTGGCCGTCAGCGTGCATGACCCCGCGTTCGCGGAGTTCACGCACAAGGATCAGCTCCCGGCGCACGTGATGCGCGAGTTGCAGCGTTTTTTCGAGGACTACAAGGCGCTCGAACAGAAACCGGTTCAGGTCGACGACCTGCTCGGTCCCGACGAGGCCGTGCAGACGATTCGCGAGGCTCTGGCGCTGTACACGACGATGCGCCCGCGGGTTGGGAGTTGATTGGGTTTGGAGCATAATCGCGGCTACCCCCGGGGTGGCTTCCGTGGATTCCACCTTCTCGCTCTTTGACCCACCGGCCGGCGCCACTGCAGAGGACGTGCGCGAACGGCTGGCAACACTGAAGACGGTCATCGAGCGCGCACCGGTCCCAATCGCCATCGCTCACGACGCCGAGTGCCGTTACATCTCAGGCAACGCGGCGCTGCTGCGCCTGCTCGGGCTGCCGCCGGACGCGAACATCTCGATGACGCCGCCCGCGGGTCAGGAGCCCTTCTATCGCATCCAGCGCGACGGCGAGGACATTCCGGCTGCCGAGTTGCCGATGCAGTTCGCGATCGCCAATCGCAGCCACGTTCGCAATGACATCGAGATCGTCCGCCGCGATGGCACCGTGCTCTACGTGCAGAACGACGTGGAACCGTTCTACGACCATACCGGCGCGGTCATCGGCTGCGTCAGCGTGGTGGTCGATTTCACGGCCCGCAAGTACGCCGAAGACGTGCTGCGCGAGGCGGACCAACGCAAAGACGAATTCCTGGCCACGCTGTCTCACGAGTTGCGGAACCCGCTGGCGCCGATCCGCCACGCGCTCGAGCTGATGCATCGATCGCCTGACGATGCGGCGCTCACCGCGCGGGCGCTGGCGGTGATGGAGCGCCAGCTCGCTCAGCTCGTCCGGCTGACCGACGATCTGCTCGACGTGTCGCGCATCACGCGCAAGCGCATCGAACTGCGCCGCGACCGCGTCGATATCGGGGAGGCGGTCGCGAGCGCGATCGAGACCACCCAGCCGCTGATCGAAGCCGCCGGCCATCACCTCGACGTCCACCTGGCATCCGATCCCATCTGGGTCTATGCGGATCTGACGCGATTGAGCCAGGCCTTCGCCAACCTGCTGAACAACGCCGCCAAGTACACCGATCGCGGCGGCACCATCGGCGTTCGAGCCATGCTCGAGCACGGCTTCGTGACAATCGCCGTCAGCGACACGGGAATCGGCATACCTGCCGATCTGCTGCCGCGGATCTTCGACATGTTCATGCAGGCGGACCATACCGCCGAACGCACGCGAGGCGGTTTAGGGATCGGACTCTCGCTGGCGAAACAACTCGTCGAGCTGCACAACGGAACGATCGAGGTACAGAGCGGACCCGCGGGGACGACGTTCCTGACACGGTTGCCGTTGGCGACGGAACGACGAAAACTCGAACGCGCACCTGAGCAACCACGCGGACCGGTGCGCGCGCTCCGCGTCCTGATCGCCGAAGACATTCCTGATGCGGCCGAGATGCTCCGCTTGATGGTGGAGTCGATGGGTCATGCCGTTCGCGTCGCAACCGACGGCACCCAGGCGGTCGCCATCGCCACAGAGTTCGCGCCCGAGGTCGCCCTGGTCGATCTCGGCATGCCCCGCATGGATGGGTTCGAAACGGCGCGACAGATCCGAGCGGCCCTCGGCAAACAGGTGGTGCTCATCGCCCTCAGCGGATGGGGCCAGGACGAGGATAAACGTCGTGCTCGCGAGGCCGGTTTCGATCATCATCTGACCAAACCAGCTGACCCGGATGTGCTCGAGCGACTGATCGCCGCGGCAGCGTGAAACGGAACTTGCACGAATGCCGATGCGGATGACCAACGATACGCTCGCCATCATTCTGGGCGGCGGCCAGGGCTCCCGGCTGTTCCCGCTCACGGCTACGCGGTCGAAGCCAGCCGTTCCCATAGGCGGCAAGTACCGCCTCATCGACGTTCCGGTCAGCGGCTGCCTGCACGCCGACATCCGGCGCATCTACGTGCTGACGCAGTTCAACTCGGCGTCCCTCAACCGTCACATTTCATTCACCTATCGTCTCGATCGATTCTCTGGCGGCTTTGTCGAGATCCTTGCGGCAGAGCAGACGCCGGACAACCCGCACTGGTATCAAGGCACGGCCGACGCGGTGCGACAGGCCGCGCGGCACTTCACGCAGCACGAGGCCGACTACTACCTGATACTCGCCGGTGACCACCTGTATCGCATGGACTACTGCGAGCTGGTGGATGCGCACAAGGCGCAGAAGGCCGACATCACCATCGCGGCGCAGCCGGTCGACGCCGACACGGCGACGCAGATGGGGATCTTCCGCTTCGAGCGCGACGGGCAGATCGTGGCGTTCGAGGAGAAGCCGAAGCCGCCGCGTCTGCAGGAGATCGGCCGCAGCATCCCGCCGGACGCGACGTTCGCGCAGCACAACGACGAGCTCCCGTTCATGGCGTCGATGGGCGTCTACGTCTTCTCGCGCAAGATCCTGCTGGAGATGCTGGAGCGCGAGGCCGGACTCGATTTCGGCCGCGAGCTGATTCCGGGCGCGCTCGGCAAGTACGTCGTCAAGCCGTATCTCTATCGCGGATATTGGGCCGACGTCGGCACCATCGAATCGTTCTATGACGCCAACGTCATGCTCGGACGACCGGCGGCACCATTTCGATTCTGGGATCCGGTACGCCCGATCTACACGCACCTCCGCCACCTGCCCGGCTCGCGCCTGACCGACTGCCGGGTGCGCAACTCGATCGTGGCCGACGGCGCCTATCTCGATCGCGCCGAGATCACCGATTCGATCATCGGCATCCGCACCCACGTCAACTCGGGCTCGCGCATCACCGAGTCGGTGCTCCTCGGCGCCGACTTCTACGAGGACGGCGCCGCTCCACCCGGCTCGCCGGCGCTCGGCGTCGGCCGCAACGTCGTGTTGAATCGCGTGGTCATCGACAAGAACGCGCGGATCGGCGACGGCACACGGCTGGTCAACGAGCGCAACGTCCAGGAGGCGGACGCGGGCAACTATTACATCCGAGGCGGAATCGTGGTGGTGCCGAAGGGGGCGGTGATTCCGCCCGGGACCGTGGTCTGAAGACACGTAGAGGCGGGCCTTCAGGCCCGCCTAGAACTGCGGCGATCCTCCCAGCGACTGCTGCACGCGCGCTTTCAGGGCCTGCAGCGTCTCCGGTGTTCCCGCGAACAGATCGTCGGGGTAGCGGCTGTCCTTGATCATGGCGCGATAGATCGCGTCGCTGCGGTAGAGGTTCAGGCCGAGGCCCGCCAGGTACTGCAGCCGCAGGTTGCGGTCCGTGTTGATCGCGCCATCCTTCAGCCAGTTGGCCATGTCCGACTTCCGTCCCGCGTACGTCCCGAACAGATCCACGGCCGAATAGATCCCGATCTCCCGCAGCGAGGTCGCGATCGGTTCGTTCGCCGGGTCGCTGAGTCGCTTCTGCACCGCGTCGACGTCGATCTTGCCGCCGCCCAACTGACCGAACAGCACCAAGTCGTACCCCTGCCCGTTGGCGGTGTTGGCAAACACCGCGCCCTGCGGGAACGCCTCCAGGAACGTGCCAATCTCGCTCTTCACCGCTTCTTCGTTGCTCTCGTACAGCTGCACGAACAACGTGACGACGCCGCCCGGGTTGAGGTGATTCTTCACGACGTCGAAGAATTCGCGCGTGTAGAGGGTGGCGGCGCCGCGGACCCAGGGGTCCAGCGGATCCGACGTGATCGCGTCGAACTTCTCGTTCGTCGTCAGCAGGTAATGCCGCGCATCGTCGAGGTGCACCTTGACCTTCGGATTGCGCACGACGTCGAAGTTGTGTTTGGAGAAATGCTCGGATACGACGCGCGGAACCAGCGGCTCGATCTCGGCGATCGTCTGGTCCTTGACGAGCGGATCGACCGACACGGCGCCCGCCGTCACGCCGGCGCCGCAGCCGATCACCAGGACCTTGTTCGGCGTCTTCGGCACCAGCGTCGTGATGTGGCCGAGCATCCGCTGCAGGCGCATGTCCTGGGGCTCGCTCGACGCCTGGACTTTCCCGGCGTTGTGATAGTTCAGCACGCCATTTGGCGTGCGCGAGACCGCCACCGACGCCATGATGCCTTCGCCCATGTACACGATCTCGTTCTGCCCCACCCAGGTCGCGGAATAGCGGCCATACGCGACGAGGATGCCCGGCAATGCCGGCACGTAACGCGCGAGCAGGCCGGCGGCGAACGCCACCACGATGATCAGTGCGGGCGCCGGAATCGGGAGCTTGACGCCGGACATCAGCATCAGCAGCCCGGACAGCGCCGCCACGCCGATGAGGATCTGCTCGGACATCTGTGTGCCAACTATGGCGATGAGCACCAGGCTGGTGACAAGCGCACCAACGATGGCGCCCACCGTGTTGGCGGCATAGACGCCACCCACAAGACGCGCGGGGTCTTGTCCGGGCGTCGCGACGGCAGCAAGCGCCAGAGGAAAGCTCGCGCCCCACAGAATGGCGCCCGGCAGCATTACCCAGAAGGCGCGGGCGAGATCGAGCTGGAAGTTGAAGAAGACACCGTTGGGAATGGTGCCGGTGATCGACGGGTTGATCGGCCAGAACGGCATCGACGCGCAGGTCGCGTAGGCGGCCCAGGCCAGAGCGAGACACAGCCCGAGCTGACACCAGCCAAGCGCGGCGCGCGCGTTCACGTCGGCGCGACCGATTGCCGAGCCCACCGTACTGCCGATCCCGAGACCAACCAGGAAGACGGCGAGGATCAGCGAGAACGTGTAGGTGGTCGCGCCGAACATCAGCGAGAGCAGCCGGGTCCAGATCACTTCCGAGCCAAGCGCCGTCAGTCCCGACAGCGCGATGGTGACGTAGACGAGACGCGCGCCTTCTCGTGCAACGACCGGCGACGTTTCAGGCTGCTCCGCCGGCGCCTCCACGCCGCGTGGCGTCATCGACGCGATTACCAGCGCGAGCACCGCGACCAGGATGTTGAGGGCGACGGCGACCAGTGTCGCCGTCTGCATGTCGTAAACGCGCAACAGGAAGAACCCGGCCAGCAGGCTGCCGGCCACTGCGCCGGCGAGGTTGCCGCCGTAGAAGAACCCGAGCCATGACACACCTTTCGGTGTCGTTTCCACCCAGCGGGCGATCGCCGGCAGCGTCGCTCCCATCAGCAGCGTCGGCGGAATCAGGAACAGGCCGGCGACGATGGCGCGCAGGAAGACATTGATCAGCGACGATCCCGCGACCCTCGTGTAGAGATCGCCGACCACGGGCACCAGATACAGGACGAGAATGCCGCACACGCCGATGCCGATCTCGAGCCACGCGTAGACGCGCAACGGATGCTGATCCGGCTTGATGTACTTCGGCAGCAGGATGCTGCCGACGCACATGCCGCCCATGAAGATGCCGAGCAGCACGCCGAGGGATATGGCCGAGGATCCGATCGATAACTGGAGGAGCTGGAACCAGACGACTTCGTAGATCAGGGCCGCGCAGCCAGACCCGATAAAAAGCAGCAGGAGCGCTGACAGCCAGCGCGCGGGCACCTCGAGGCCGGCTGCGGGCCTCGCGGTTTCGCCGAGATTGGTCATGTGGACGCGATACTACCAGAGCCGCAGGGTTGTTTACCTGCGTGTGATAATTGCGGGATGCAGCCGCTGGATGAGGCGCGACCCAGCGCAGAGCGCGACCGGCCGTTGATCCTCATCGTCGAGGATCAGCACGAGCTGCGGCAATTGTACGTGCAGGAGCTCGCCCTGTCGGGATTCGACGTCATCGAGGCGGCCAACGGCGCCGACGCGATCGCGCATACGGCGTCGCTCACGCCGGACGTCGTGCTCATGGACCTGAGCTTGCCGGTCCTCGACGGCTGGGAAGCGACGCGCCGCCTGAAGAGCGACGACCGCACCGCCCACATCCCCATCGTCGCACTCACCGCGCACGACGGCGCCGGCGAGCTGCAACGCGCGACACTCGCCGGCTGCGACTGGTTCGTTCCCAAACCGTGCCCACCCGAAGCGCTCGTCACGGAAGTGCGCCGGGTTCTTGCCGGCCAGTAAAACGTCGAACTCACGCTGGTACACGGACGCGTAACGCTCGCGGGCGGACGCATATCTTCACCGACGCCGCACCGACATAGGGTTCACCATCGAGGTGGTACAGCACGGTTCGCGCGGACGTAATCTCCACCTGGGACGCTTTGAGGATCGTGACGCCGGGAACGCGCGCGATCTGGCGGGCAAAAATCATCGGCACCTGCAGCAGCCCCACGATTGGATGGCGTGCCGCGATCACCACCACATCGAACTGTCCGTCGTCGAGCCGTGCGCCCGGTGCAATCACTGCCCCGTTGCCGTACTGCCGCCCGTTGGCAATCGCGATCACGATTGTCTTCTGCCGCACGGTGATGCCGTCGGCGACGATCGTGTGGTCGTCCGGCTCGAAGGAGAACAACTCGCGGGCCGTGATTTCCATATAACGACGGAAGCCGCGCCGCACCAGTCCACCGGCCGCGAACTGATGCGAGACACGCGCATCGAGGCCGAATCCGGCGATGTTGAAGAACAGGCGGCCATCGATCTCGCCGCAGTCGATCACGCGCTCGGCACCATCGAGCGCAACGCCGAACGCGGCTTCGGGTCGCAGCGGAATCCCGAGCTCCCGCGCGAGCCCGTTGCCCGATCCCACGGGGATGATCCCGAGCACACAATCGCGGAACGCGACGACCGAGGCGATGTCGCTGACGGTCCCGTCGCCACCCCACGCGATGACCGTCTTCACCCCGCGGGCGACGGCGGCGGCGGCCAGCTCGCGGGCATGGCCGGGACGTTCGGTCAAATAGACCTCCGCCGTGATGCCACGAGCGTCGATGAGGGCGCTGGCGAGCTCCGCCCGGCGGCGTGCCACTTCCAGACGGCCGCCCGTGCCCGAGATCGGATTGATGATGACCGCGACGCTCAATCCGCGAGCTTTCGCAGCACTCGTGGCGGAACGAACCAGATCAGGGAACCGGGGCGCTTCGACGCCAGTCCTTCGACGTCGATTCGGCAGATGCCACCCTTGCGGAACGGCAGCGCGCGTTTGCCACCAATCAGATGCGCCGCCAGTTCGCCGAGGTCGGGCTCGTGGCCGACGAGCGCGATCCGCCGGCGCTTGGCAAGCTTGGCGAGCTGCGCCATCGCGGCTGCGGGCGTGTGTCCGGGCGCGAGCTCCGGTAACAGCTTGACCGACGGATGCGGCTGCAGCGCCGCGGCGAGCAGATCCGCGGTCTGCTTGGCGCGCACCAGCGGGCTCGTGAAGATCTCGTCGATCCGCACCTCGAGCCCCTCCAGGCCGGACGCGGCCTCCCGAAACCGCTGGATGCCGCGCTCGGTCAGCGGACGCTTGGCGTCATCCGGCCATTCCTCGCCGCGCTCGGCGGCGATCGCATGGCGAACGAGATACAACTCACAGGGGCCCATCATTCCTTTTCCAGGCTGTCACGCAGCCCTGCGGCGACCGTCGCTCGATTTCTTTTCGGCCGCCAGTACGACGCGATCGCAGATGCGCAACAACTCCCTGCGCTGGACGATGTAGTGACCGTGCAGCCGGCGGCACTCAGTTTCGAGGTGACGCACGAATCGATCGAGCTCCGCCGAGATGTTGAGATCGGGACCGCGCGGAGATGCCTGCACGGCACGCGTGCGCGCGATGAGCATTTCCAGATCGTGCATCCGGCCGAGAAGGTCCTGCGCCTCCTTGAGCCGGGTCAAGGCGACACGGGCGCGCGACCGAGAAAGCTCTCTGACGATCTCGAGCCCATAGCGCAGCTTCTTCAGGGCGATGCGGACCTCGTGCAGACGCAGCGGCAGGTAGATGGCACCGGCGTGCTCGATCGCTTCGCTCAAAGCGTTGGCGCGGCGGGCCGCACGGTCTCGGGCCACGGTCAGACGCGTCGGGTCGCCGTCGCCGGCGGCGACCGCATGATGCGACGCCGCGATCGCCTTCCGTCGCACCTTGTCCAGGTTGCAGCCGTTGAGCCGACGCTCGAGCGTCCCGGTGAGGTGCCGCCGCTCCTCCCGTACGGCTTCGCGGACACACGTGGCGGCCGCAGGAGACACACGGTCCTCCGCCACCATCGCCGCCAGGAGTTGCAGCGTCACGTCGAGCTCGCGTACGGGCCCGAGCGCTCGCGTGATCCGGCGGACGTTATCCTGGACCTTGCGACTGGCGCGGCCGCGGGTCAACGCCAGCGCTTCCCGAAGGCGGCGCGTCGCGACACGGGCCTGATGGATGGCGATTGGATGTCCTTGTGCGGCCGCGGGTAACGCCTTCGCCAGCGCGCTCACGCGTTGCCGGATGATCAGTTCGGCGGCCATGCTCGTACTATAAGCCTCAGCGAAGCTCACATCTTACTCTGGCCTCTATGCAAATCGCCGCGATCGACATCGGCACCAACTCCATTCACATGATCGTGGTCCGCGTGCGGCCGGATCTCTCGTTCGAGGTGATCGATCGCGAGAAGGCGATGGTCCGTCTCGGCGCGGGCGGGCTGGATGGCCGAGCGTTGACCGACGATGCGATGACGGCGGCGCTGCAGGCCCTTTCGCGCTTTCGGCGCATCGCCGAGTCGCACGGCGTCGAACAGATCGTCGCCGTCGCCACCAGTGCCACCCGTGAGGCGCGCAACGGCGGCGAGTTCCTGACGCGCGTCCGCCGCGAGACCGGGATCCGGCCACGCGTCATTACCGGCCCCGAGGAAGCGCGACTCATTCACCTGGCCGCCGTCTACGGCGTCGACGTCGGGGGCGCGCGTGCCTGCGTGATCGACATCGGCGGTGGCAGCGTGGAGCTGACGCTCGGGACGGCGACGGCCGTGCAGATGGCGCGCAGCTTCAAGGTCGGCGTCATCCGCCTCACCGAACGGTTCGTGCGCAGCGATCCGCTGTCGGCGCGCGACGAGCGCCGGCTGCTGCAGCACCTCAATCGCGAGATCGGCCGCTTCTGCGATCAGATCGCGGCCGCGTCGTTCGATCGCGTCATCGGCACGTCGGGGACGATCCTCAGCCTGGGCGTGGTCGCGTCGACGCTGGCGCGCGGCGTGACACCTGGTGAGCTGCGCAATCTCCGGGTCCCCGCAAAACAGATCCGGCGGCTGCGCAAACAGGTCGTGGAGCTCGATCTGGAGCAACGATTGGCGCTGCCCGGACTCGATCCGCGACGCGCCGATCTCGTCGTCGCCGGCGCCATCCTGGTGGACACGCTGCTGCGACGGCTGGGCGCGGAAGACATCACGCTGTGCGACCTGGCGCTCCGCGAGGGGCTCGTTCTCGAATACATCCGCACCCATCGCCGCGAGATCGCGCAGATGGACGCGATTCCCGACGTCCGCCGCCGCAGCACCGTGGAACTGGCGGAGCGCTGCCAGTACGACCGTCCGCACGCCGAGCACGTCGTCAGGTTGTCGCTGGCGCTGTTCGATCAGACGCGACATATCCACGGACTATCGGATCGAGAGCGCGAGTGGCTCGAGTTTGCGGCGCTGCTCCACGACATCGGATCGCACATCAGCTTCGCGCGCCATCACCGCCACTCGTACTACCTGATCAAGAACGGCGATCTCCGCGGATTCGAGCCTGCAGAAATCGACGTCATCGCGCTCGTCGCCCGGTACCACCGGCGCGGTGTTCCCCGCAAGGCGCACACGGAATACGCCGGACTGGGCCCATCGCTGCGGCGCGCCGTCCGGACGCTGTCGGCGATCCTGCGCGTGGCGGAAAGCCTCGATCGCAGCCACGCGCAGGTCATCTCCGCGGTGGAGCTGCACGAGCAGAACGGAAACCTGCTGGTGCAACTGCGTGCGCGCGGTGACGCGGAGCTGGAGATGTGGGCGGCGACACGACATACCGCTCCATTCGAGCGCGCGGCCGGCCGAGCCGTCCGCCTCCAGTTGCAACCGCCCGAGGCCGACCGGGACGTGGCACCCTCGGCTCCTGCGCCGGGCGCGAACAGCGAATCGCGCACGGTCCGTCGACGGACTCGTCCCAAGTTAAGCAGCTAGGTAGATGGGTAGTTGGGTAATTCGGTAGCTGTGGCGCAAGTCGCTGGGAGCTAGTCCTGCGGATGTCTTGACCCAGCCACCCATCCGCCCAGCAACCCAGCTACCGGGTTGGGCGTTTGGGAGTTGACGCGATTAGAATGGATCGGATGGGCGAGGCTCCGGTCTGCGTCCTGTGCCGTCAGCATCCGGTTGACCCGCGCTGGCGGCCGTTCTGCAGCGAGCGTTGTCGTAACGAGGACCTGGCGCGGTGGGCGAAAGGCACCTACCGCATCGCCGGCGAGCCCGTTCCGTCCGCCGACACCAACCAGGATTCATAGCGCTCTCCTCCTTGTTATGGCCGATACGCTCACTATTACCGACAACCGCACCGGCAAGACGTACGAGATTCCGATCGCCGACGGTGCCATTCGCGCCACCGACCTGCGGAAGATCAAGGCCGGCAACGACGACGGCGGGCTCGTGACCTACGATCCTGCATTCATGAATACGGCGGCATGCCGCAGCCGTATCACGTTCATCGACGGCGACCAGGGCATTCTCGAGTACCGCGGCTATCCCATCGAGCAGCTCGCCGAGCGATCCACGTACCTCGAGACCGCGTATCTGATCATCTTCGGGGAGCTGCCTACCGCGTCGCAGCTGACGGAGTGGACCAGGCAGATCACCTTCCACACGATGTTGCACGAGAACATCAAGAAGCTGATGGAAGGGTTCCAGTACGACGCGCATCCGATGAGCGTCTTTCTGAGCACCGTCGGCGCGTTCTCGACCTTCTATCCCGACGCCAAGAAGATCTTCGACGAGCAGTCACGTAAGAAGCAGATTCATCGGCTGATCGCCAAAGTTCCGAGCATCGGCGCCTACGCCTACCGCCACAGCATCGGCCGTCCCTACGTGTACCCGGACAACGACCTGAGCTTCACCGGCAACTTCCTGAACATGCTGTTCAAGATGACCGAGCTGAAATACGAGGCGAATCCCGTGCTGGAGCGCGCGCTGGAGGTGCTGTTCATTCTCCACGCCGACCACGAGCAGAACTGCAGCACGAGCGCCATGCGCGGTATCGGCAGCTCGCACGTCGACCCCTACTCGGCGATGGCCGGCGCGGCGGCAGCGCTCTATGGCCCGCTGCACGGTGGTGCGAACGAGGCCGTGCTGCGGATGCTGACCGAGATCGGCAGCGTGCAGAACATCCCCGGCTTCATCAAACGCGTGAAGGCCGGCGAAGGGCGGCTCATGGGATTCGGCCACCGGGTGTACAAGTCCTACGACCCGCGCGCCAAGATCATCAAGCAGACGGCCGACGCCGTGTTCGAGGTCACCGGCAAGAACCCGCTGCTCGATATCGCCCTCGAGCTGGAGCGAATCGCCCTGCAGGACGACTACTTCGTCACGCGCAAGCTGTATCCGAACGTCGACTTCTACTCGGGCTTGATCTATCAGGCGATGGGGTTCCCGGTGGAGATGTTCCCCGTGCTGTTCGCGATACCCCGTACGTCCGGCTGGATCGCGCAGTGGGAGGAAATGCTCCTCGATCCCGACCAGAAGATCGCGCGCCCACGGCAACTCTACGTTGGCGCGACGCGGCGAGACTACGCGCCGCTGGAACGCAGGAACTAGCCGGTGCAACGCTCGCTTCGCTTGTCGGTGCAATGCTTTCTGACGCGGGTTGGTGCAATGCCTCGCTTCGCCTGTCGGTGCAATACTCCGCTTCGCCTGTCAGTGCACGGCTTGTGCGGCGCCTTGATCGGCACCGCTGTCGTTGGCGCTGTTGTGGTGACGGCTTGCGCTGACGCGAGAACGACGTCGAGCGAGCATATGAGTCAAGTAGGTCGCGCACGCGCACGGACCAGCGAAGTGGGCATTGCACCAACCAGGGAACGCGACATTGCACCGACCACGGAACGGAGCATTGCACCGACAGCGGAAGTGGAGCTTGCACCGACCAGCGGAGTGGGCATTGCACCGACCCAGGAACGGAGCATTGCACCGACCCGTGGCGTCGCGCAGACGGCTGCCGTGAAGTTTGATTCCGCGCGCGCGTGGGAGCATCTGCGACGGCAGGTGGCGTTCGGGCCCAGGCCAGCCGGGACCGCGGCACTCAAGCAGTGCCGGGACTACATCCTTGCCGAGCTCAAGGCGGCAGGCATCGACGCCAAGCCACAGGCGTTCGTCGGCCGCACCCCGATGGGCGAGATCATGATGGCGAACGTCGTCGCCACCATACCGGGGAGGCGCAGCGAGCGGATCATCCTCGCCAGCCATTTCGACACCAAGCGAGCGCCGTTCCGGTTCGTCGGCGCCAGCGACGGCGCCTCATCGACCGCGGTGCTCCTCGAGCTCGGACGGGTGCTCAAAGCGCGCCCGGGCGAATTCACGATCGAGCTGCTGTTTCTCGACGGAGAGGAAGCCGTCAATTGGGAGTGGCAGGACCCCGACAACCGATACGGCAGCCGACACTACGTGCAGACAGCGCAGCAATCGGGCTCGCTGAGCGGCATCAAGGCGCTCCTCCTGCTCGACATGGTCGGTGACCGGAACCTCACGCTGAAGCGCGACGCGACGTCGACGCCGTGGCTCGTCGACCTCGTGTGGAATGCTGCCGCTCGACTCGGATACGGATCGGCGTTTCCCAACGATCTGACCGCGATCGAAGACGATCATGTCCCGTTCCTGCGTGCTGGCATCCCGGCTGTCGACATCATCGATGGCCCCGACGACTACCCGCAGTGGCACACCGCGCAAGACGACCTCGATCATGTGAGCGCGAAGAGCCTGCAGACCGTCGGCGAGGTCGTGCTCGCGTCGCTGCCCGACATCGAAGCGCGCCTCACCTCACAGCCTCGACGCTGACGCGGTCGCGGCTGAAGGCCGAGTCTTCGATTGAGCAATCAGGTATTCAAGTCACCCGGCTCGAACTCGACGATCTCCGGCGGATTTGCGTTGTAGTTGCTGTATCGGACCCATGTCGGCGTGACGCGGAAGTAGGTCAGGCCGGGCCATGTCTGGCGCTCCCGCCCGTCGGGAAATACGTCGAAGTAGACGCTCTTGAGACGATCCAGCTCTTCGCCGCGAGGCTCGTCGGCGAGTCCCTCGTATTGAATCGTCCGCTCGTCCCCGTCGTAACAGTTTCCCAGCACGAGCGCGACGCGACGGTTGACGCGCAGGTTCTGCGCTTTGCGCGAGGCTCCGATTGTGTCGAAGACGATCTCGAAGGCGTCGGTCACCGCGACACCAATCACGGCTGCCTGCGGTGCACTGTTCACCGTGACGGTCGCCTCGACGGCGTAGCGGGTACGGCGCATCACACGAAGGAGCTCGGCAGGGGTCATCGCGTGCCGTCCGGTAGGCCGGACCTTGCCAGGTCCGGCGCGTTCAGCGCGTATTCGTAACGCGCAACGTAGTACGGTCCGACGTGGCGGAAACTGTGGACGCGGAACCCGAACCGCTCGTACAGGGCTCGCAGTTTGGGCCGGCTCTCGTCGCAATCAAGCCGCAGATGCCGTTTGCCCAGCGCGGCGGCGCGGTCCGCCGCCCATCGTAACAGCGCGGTCGACACGCCTTGGCCCTTGAAGCGGCGGCTGGCCACCAGGCGGTGGACAAACGCCGAATCCTCCTGCGGAATGTCGGGCCAGAACAGCAGGTCTTCAGTTTGAAAGCGCATCGCGCCGGCCGGTTCTCCGCCGCACTCGGCGATCACGAACTGCCCCGCGGCGACCTCGTTCGCGATTCGCTCGTCGGTCAGCTCGTTCGCCTCCCACATGACGACGCCGAGCGCATCGACCCACTGCGCCGCTTCGTGCAGCATCGCCTGTATCGCCGCGGTGTCCGCGACGCCGGCTGTCCGAATCTGCAACGCCAAAGTCATCGAGGTGTTGTACGTCGACTGCCAGGGAAAGATGTCGTACGTCCAACACGTATGCGCAAACGGCTACGCGTCGAGCCGGGTCGTCGCGTACATGCGCGCCTGCTCGATCTCGCGCTCGATCTCCTGTTCGGTCAGCACGGCGGTCGACGTCTTGGCCTTTCTGAAAATTCGATCGACCAGTTCTTCGTCGGCGGCGATCCCATGGCGCTCGAGCCAGAAGACGACGTTCGATTTCCCTGACATCGGTCCAATCTCGATCTGCTGCGCGCGACCGACCAGACGCGCCGGCACCCCCGAGTAGACGGTATCGGCCAGGTCCGGGTCCCCTTTGTGGAAAGCCTTGACCACCGCCGCCGCGTGCACGCCGGTCGCCGTTCGGAACGCGTCGCGACCGAACACGGGATAGTTGTCGGGAATCGGCTCACCCGTCGCGTCAGAGACCGCCTGCACGAGATCGTTGAGGTTGGTGAGATCCCGCTCGATCCACCCCATGAGGACCAGGTTGACGATCAGGAGATCCATCGGCGTGTTGCCGACGCGCTCGCCAATGCCGAGGATCGTGCCGTGCACGCGAGACGCGCCCGCTTCGATCGCCGCGACGCTGTTGATGGTGCCCATGTCGCGGTCGCGGTGGCCGTGCCAGTCGATGCCGATGCCCGCACCGCCGCCGGCGTCTTCGACAACCCGTCGCGTGAATCGCACCACCGCCTGTGCTCCGGCCGGCGTGGCGTGCCCGACGGTGTCGGCGATGCAGAGTCGCGACGCGCCCGCATGCAGTGCCGTGGTGAACAATCGCCGCAGCGTCTCCGGATCCGAGCGCGTGGTGTCTTCGGTGACATACATCACGCTCAGTCCCTGCCGCACGGCAAAGCCGATGGATTCCTCCGTGCATCGCTGGAGGTAGTCCACCGACCAGTCCTCCGCGTAGCGGCGGATCGGGCTCGAACCGATGAAGCAGCAGCATTCGATCGGGACGCCCGTGCGCTGGACGATGTCGGCGATCGGCTGGATGTCGGCAATGACGGTCCGCGCAGCACAGTTGGCGCGGATGTTGAGGCGGCTGTCGCGAATCTCCGTCGCCAGGCGCTCCACGTCGCGCACCACGTGCGGTCCGGCGCCAGGCAGGCCGATATCGGCCGAGTCGATGCCGACGCGGTCCAGCAGGTGCAGGATGCGCAGCTTCTGCTCGATGGACGGCGCGCGCACCGAGGGCGATTGCAGTCCGTCGCGCAGCGTCTCATCGTCCAGCATGACGACCGGGGGACGCGGGCGTGGAGACTCCCGGTTCCAGTCGTAGATCAGCGCGTCGTTCAAACGCGTCTCCTCCGCGCCACTGCCGCCGCGCCCAGCAGCCCGGCGATCGTGACCATGCCGCTCCACATCAGTGCGACACGAACGGAGCGGCGGACGCCTGGTTTCATCACCTCATCGATGGTCACCGGCGGCCCGTTGCCCGTTGCAGCGGCATGCTGCAAGGTCACGTATTGTCGCGCCGCAGCCGCGGTCAATCGGTCCTGGACGACGGCGAAGACGATGACGGCGGCGACAAAGGTGAGGATCAGGACGCGACCCGCGGTCATCGGGTCGATTATACGGCCGACGTTGCGGCCGCGCGGGCGTGCCTCTTGCTTGAAATGGATCGATCGGCATCGGGATATCCAGCCGCCTTCCAGACGCAGGAGGAGTGAACCCATGAATATTCGTGACGTGATGACGCCGAACCCGCGCACTGTGTCGCCCGAGGACAGCATCCTCAACGCCGCGCGGATCATGCGCGACGAAGACACAGGGGCCGTTCCTGTGGTCGACAACGGCCGTCCCGTCGGCATGCTGACCGATCGCGACATCGTGATCCGCGCGGTCGCTGACGGCGGACAGGTCAACCGTCCGGTGCGCGACATCGCCACCACCAACGTCGTGTGCGTGACGCCGGAGATGTCGACGCGCGAAGCCAACGAGCTGATGCGTGAGCATCAGGTGCGTCGGCTGCCGGTCGTCGAAGGCGAGCGCCTGGTCGGCGTGGTGTCGCTCGGCGATCTGGCGGTGAAGGAAGCCAAAGACGGCCGTTCCGGAGAAACGCTCGAGCGCATCTCCGAGGGCGTGAAGGAGCGAGGATAGGGCGGACCTTGTCAGGTCCGCCGAGAATAGGCCGGACCTTTTCAGGTCCGGCGGGATTCAGGGCGTGAGCTCTACGTATCCGAGCTCCCACACGCCGAACAGCGCGAGGAGCACGAGCAGGATCACAATCACCACGATTGGCAGCCGCGACCGGCGGGGTCGCTCGAACAGCGACTCCCCCGTCGGCGGCTTGATGCGCGGCTCCGTCGTCGCGTTTCCGCAGCGATAGCAGATCAACGCCTTGTCGGCGATTTCCGTTCCACAGTGTTTGCAGATCATCGGAGGCCGGTCTTCCGTCTCTCGTCTCTCGTCTCTGGTCTTTGGTCGCCCTGGGATCTGGTCGGTACAGTAGTGTATTGCGAGGTCCAAAGCCTAGAGCCGAGAGCCCTGAGCCGTCGTCATGATTCCGCTGCGCGACGTCATCCCTTCGCGGACGACTCCCTACGTCAATTTCACGCTCATCGGACTCAACATCATCGTGTTCCTGTACGAGCTGTCGCTCGGCGACCTGCTCGACGCATTCATGCGCGACTTCGCGCTGATTCCGGCGTCGTTCTCGTGGGACACGGTGTTCACGTCGATGTTCATGCACGGCGGCCTGCTGCACGTAGGTGGCAACATGCTGTTCCTGTGGATCTTCGGCGACAACGTCGAGGATCGCATGGGCCATGGCCGATACGTCGTGTTCTATCTGCTGTGCGGAATTGCCGCTGCCCTGGCGCAAACGGCGCTCAATCCGTACTCGCGAGTGCCGATGGTCGGCGCGAGCGGCGCCATCGCCGGCGTGATGGGCGCGTACTTCGTCCTCTATCCGCGGTCGCGCATCCTGACGCTGGTTCCGATCTTCTTCTTCGTTCAGCTCATCGAGCTGCCAGCCATCTTCTTTCTCGCCGTCTGGTTCATCTGGCAGTTCCTGCAGGGGGTCGGCTCGCTGGCGACGGCCGGCATGCGCACGTCGGGCGGCGGGATCGCCTTCTGGGCGCACATTGCCGGCTTCATCACCGGCGTCGGCACCGTGATGTTGTTCCGCAGACCGGAACGACAGCGAGTCGAGTGGTGGGACCGGCAGCGGTGACGCTCACCTCACTGGCATGCACCGACCAGGGCACAGTGGATTGCACCGACCAGCGAAGTCGGCTTTCCACCGACGCGCGTCAGGATCGGTTCCGGATCTGCTGTGAGATGCGGGCGAGCTCGATGAGGAGTTTCTCCAGCGCGGCGCCGTACTCGTCGTCGCCGAGGACCGGTTTGCGCAGCTTCAATGCGTCGATCTGCGCTTCGACGTCGCGACGTTGGCGCTCCAGTGACGCCAGCTCCGTATCACCGGTCGCCTGCGGCACGCCGGCATCCAGATAGATCGTGCGAGCGAGCTGACCGTCCTGGCCTGGCGTCTCCGCCTCGCGGCCAACTCGATCCCCGTCGTCATCGAGCAGCGGACGTTCGGTGGTGAGCTGCCCTCGCTCCTCGTAGTAGCGCCTCACGCCGGCGCTCGCGGCAGAGAACGCCTCCCACACCGATATGCGGCCGTTCTTGTCCACATCGACGGCGGGATCCGCGAACGCCTTGACGAAATAACCGGGGAACACGGTCGAAAACCGCTGCGCCGCCGAATCGGTGGCGGTGATGACGACGCGCCCATGCTGCGAGAGCTCCTCCAGAAACGGGAAGCTCGCCTCGGTGGTGTTGACGATGACCAGTTGCCCGGCGATGCCGAGCAGAAGCGATTTCCAATCGCGCGCGGTCAGGTCCGGGCCGACCAGATTGAATTTCGCATCCGCGCCGTCGAACGTGCCGTGTCCGATCAGGACAACCAGCAGCGTGTCGTCCTTGGCGACGCGACGTTTCAAGTCGGTGAACAGACGGCGCACGTTCTCGGCGCTGGCCGCCGACGTTCCGTTGGTATCTTCGGCAAGCAGGACAACGTTGGCGTCGGGAAAACGGAAAGTGCTCTCGAGCGCGGTGACGAGATCGTCGCGCCATTGCTTTTGCTGTACAGCGTATTTTTCACCGCCGGACGCACCGGAAATGATGATGGCGTAGCGATCGGCTGCGTCCGAAGCGTGCGGCGCAACCAGGACGAACCCGACAACGATCACACTCCCAATCCACGTTCGCAACGCCAACTCCCAACTTCCAAAAACGAGATCCGGGCGAACGCATTGGGAGTTGGTTCGGCGAAAAGGGTTGGCAGTTGGGCGTTGACTTGCGTTCATCGCAGACCCCACCGCCGGCGCAGCGCCCATTCCGTCGACAGCAGCGCGACGATGGCGAGGTAGACCCAGACGTTGTGCCACAGCTCCTGCACACGAGGCGCCGCGGACACCGGCTCGACGGACGCGAGCAGTGACGGCAGCGTATCCACGTCCGTGCGCGAGAGATATCGACCGCCACTGGCCCGCGACACCCGGCGGAGGACTTCCTCGTTCAAGCGAGGATCGGCCAGCTCGCGTTCGCTGCCGCCGGCAAGAACCCAGCGCGATGCGGTGCCGACCACACCCTTGCCGCGCCGTACTTCGGTGGTGATGTGATACGCGCCCGGTTCATCGAACTTCACATCAGCCGAGTAGCGACCGGTGCGCGCGTCCGACAGCGGCATCGTGATGTCCCGAACACGGCGATCCGGACCGGTCAGCTTCACGGCAACCTGCGCGTCGGACACGGCGGAAAAGGTTTCGTTGCGGACGTCGATGGCAATGGGCAAGACCTCGCCGGGCGTGATCGCCTGCGGCGGCACGATCGCCACGGGCTCGGGCGCGCTGCCGGACAACCATCGCGCCGCCTGCCGCCAGAACAGCTCGAACGTGTGGTCGTTGGATGGCAGCTGCATCCGCCAGCGAAACGACGCCTCTCCCGTGAAGATCATCGAACGGCCCTGACCGTATCGCTGCACGGCAACGAGCGGACGCACGCCTTCAGGCGCGCGAACGGCGGCAAGGACCTGCGCGCCTGGCCGCGGCGCACCGAGCAGCGACATGGCGGACAGCGGAGGCACAGCGCTCCAGCGCCTGCCCGTCTCCTCCGGCGTCGATCCGATCCGCATCACCGGGTGACTCTCGCCGTCGGGCGTGACCAGCACAGATAGTCCTTCGCCGGCACGTTGTCCCTTCGCGTCCGACACGCTGCGCGCGACCATCGTCACCGCCCCGTTCGTGCCGTCGGCCGATCCGGCGGTCAACAGAATGGTGCGGCTGCGGCCGGAGACGTTGAGCGGCAGCACGTCTTCGATCGCGGTTCCGACGAGCCCTTGCTGCGCAAAGGTCTTCGCACCGAACACGAGTAGGCCCCCGCCGCGGCGGTTGACGAAATCGGCCACGGCCGTCAGCTGTGCGGCCGACAGCGCATCGGGCTCGACGTTGGCGAGGAGGATCGCGTCGTACCGATACAGCGCTTCGCGCTCGCCGGGAAATCCCGGCGCCAGTTGCGGCGCGCGATCCGCGTCCGCCTGAACGATGTACGTCGCATCGCCGGACGCATCTCGCCCTTTGCGAACAACCGAGTCGAGCTCGAGCGCGGGGTCTGCGGCGAGCGCACGCTTGATGAACGAATGCTCGAAGCCGGGTGCGCCTTCGATCATCAGCACCCGCCGACGGCGACCGGGCGGCTCGACGATGACGCTGCGTCGATTGTTCTCGACGACGAGCTCACCGGCCACGCTCGCAATTTCCGCGGTGTACAGAGTGGCCGTGTCCCGCGCCGGCGACACCGTGAACACGGCGCGCACGGGTCCGCCTGATGCCTCGGGCGCGACATGCCGGACGTCAATCGGGTTGCCGTTCTGGAGGATCCGAATGTCGAACGGCGATTTGGTGCCGCGTCCGATCGCCGAGACGCTGAGGTCGACCGATGCGTCGGCGAGGGTGGCCTCTCCCGCCGTGACGTCCAGCACCTCGTAATCGACTCCCGAACGGGGCGATCCGACACCGATTGTGTAGACCGGCACGCTGGCCGCATCGATTGCGGCGGCCGCATCCTGCGTGCCGGTGTCACCGCCGTCGGAGATGACGACAACGCCTGCCACGCGGCGATCGCGATAGCGGTCGCGGATCGATCGCAACGCGCCGGACAGGTCGCTGCTCGACGCCGTCGCAGACACAGCGTCGATCTCATTCCGTTCGAGCGCTTCGCCGAAGGTCCACAGCTCGGAGCGAAACTGCGTTGCCAGCTGCGGGACGATCGTGCGCCGAACGAGATCTCTTGCGGCGTCGATGCGCGCGCGTCCGTCGGCGTCGGTCAGCCGCATGCTGCGCGAGACGTCGACCAGGATCGGCACGACCGCGTCACGCGACTGGTCCGGCGGCGAGACCCGAATGGGTCGAAGCAGACACACGACGACCAGGACCAGGGTCGTGGCGCGCAAGGCCGCGAGCGTGACGCGCTGCGCAGGTGTCAACGGAACGCGCGCGCCGGCATACGACAGCCACGCGACCGCAATGACTGCGAGGCCGACGAGGGCGAGGAGCCACCACGGGAGAGAGACGGCGAACTGGATCAACTCAACTCCCAACTACCAACTTCCAACCCACGTCGTTTTCGCGGACCATGAAGGTCCGCGCCCGCTCCCAAGGCCACGTCCCAACTCACCCGAGTTAACGTTTCGGTGCGTTCTTGTCCGCCAGCGCCTTGTAATACTGCTCGACGAGCGAGCGGTACGCATCCGGCACGCTCTGCGCCGCGCCGGCGGCGAGCCGATCCTTGGCCTGCTGTTCGCGCAGACGCGAAGCGGCGTTGGTTTCCAGCTTTTCGAGCGCCGCGCCCACCTGCTTCTTCAGCTCTTCCCACTTCGCGAAGTCCTGCTTCCAGGGTTCGGTGCCGGGCGCCGACCGGCCCGGGTTGAACCCGCGCATGCCGTCAGGACTCAGACCAAGCTGCTGATCGCGCTGCACTTGCTCGAGCAGCTGCTGCGCCTCCTGCCAGCTGCCGCTCGTCGACGACCCCGCGCCTTGACCCGACGGCTGGTCTCCGCTGCTGGCGGACGCGGACGGCTGTGTGTCTCCCGCTTTTGCTCCCTGGCCCCGGCCGTTGCCACTTGCCTGTTGCGACTCGCGTCCCGATCCAGCCAGTGACTCCCTCCCGCCCCCGGACCGGCCTTGCTGCTCTCCCTGTCGTCGCGCGTCCGCGAGCTGTTGATCGACGCGCGCCAGGCGATCGCGCAACTCCCTCGCCTTGGCCAGTTGCTCCGACAGACGTCGCGACTCATCGCTGTCGCCATTGGCGGAGGCCAGGCGATCGCCGACCCGATCCAGGGCTCGCGCAACCTCCTGCAGGTCGTTCCGATCCGCCGGCGCGTTGCGCTGGCTGGCACGCGCGGCGTTCCGCATGCGTTCGGAGAGCTTTTCCTTGTCGAGCTCACGCGCCGCATCGGCAAGTGCGTCTCGGTTCTTCTCATTGCCCTGCGCACCCGCGAGCTGCTTCACGCCTTCTTCGAGCCGCTGCGCGCGATCCGCCAGGCGCTCCTGCTCCGCACTCCGGCGCCGTGCCTCGTCAGCCGACGCCGCGGCGCCGCCCTGCTGCGGTTCGCGTGCCCCGGGCGCCGTCGAAGGGCCGGCTCCAGGCGAAGGCGAGGATCCCGCCAGCTGACGTTGCGCGTCGGCAAGCTGGCGTGCTTCGAGTTGCAGTTCTCCTGCAGCCCGACGCCGATCGTCCGGCTGCGTGCCACCGAGTCGCTGCTCGACGTCGCGCAACCGCTCCAGCGCACGACCGCCGCTGGCGCGCGCGTCACCCGGTTTCTGACGCCGCAGATCGCTGGCCGCATTGCGCATCTCTTCGGCCGCCTGCTGGACGGCGCGACGCGCCTGCTCGTCTGCGGAAGACTGGCCCGACGATCCCTGCCCGCTCGACTGTTGCCCTCGTTGCTGTGACGTTTGCCGGGATGAGGCCGCCTGATTCGAGCGCTGCTGCTGTTCGAGCTGCCGCGACAGCTCCTCCGCCTGCTGACGGAGTTCGCTCTGCTCGCGCGTGAGCCGTTCGAGCTGCCGCCGCATCTCTTCCGGCGACGTGGCCGCGTTGCTTGCCGCCTGTTCCTGATCGCGATTCAGTGCTTCCTGCCGGCGGGCCAGGTCGCGGATCTTGTCGAGCGCATCGTTGCCGCTCCGCTTCTGCTCGCGTGTCTCGGTGCTGTTCGGCGTCTCGTAATTCGTCTGCTGTTGTCGCTGCAGCTCGCGGTCGAACAACGACGACAGATCCTGCGTCTGCCGGTTGGATCCGCCGCCGCCCGTTCCATTCGCCTGCTGGCGCTGTACTTCTCGCCGCCGGATCTCCGCCTGCGCGCGCAACAGCTCGTTGAGCGCGGTCATCTCGTGCGGCAGCGCCTCGCTCGTCTTGAGCGCGTCCAGCTGTTCCTGTGCGCCGGCCATGGCGTCCATCGCCTTCAACAGCGGCTGGTCGCCGGCGTTCTCGGCACGCGGCTGCGTCGTGCCGGCGCCGCGACGTCGCCTGACGTCGATCGATCGCTGCTGCTGCGCGGCGATGCCCGCTGCACGCCGTCTCACCTCCCCTTGTGCGCGCGCCACGGCGTGAATGTCGTCGGCCGATCGACCACCCGCATCCCGGGCCCGCCGATCGAGCCGCCAGGTGGCGGTGATGACGTCCTTCTGCGCCGCGATGAGCTCTTCGAGCGAGGCGCTCTCGCCGCCGCCCGCGCCCGAGCCCTGACTGTCGGCGGCCACGAATTCCTCGTCGAACGGCTTGACCTCGAGAAAGAAGATGTCGCTGCGCGCTTCGGTCGACCGTTTGCCGCGGCTGATGTCGCGAGCCCTGGCGTAGTAGGTCACGAAGTCGCCGGGCTTCACGTCGAGATCCTCGAGATACAACGTGGTGGTGCCGTTGACGGTCGTCCCCGCTGTCACACCCGGGAACGGGACCACCTTTTCACCGCGCCCACGCACCGAGTACACGAGTTCGAGCGACGCCACGCCGTAATCATCGTCAGCACGTGCCTCGACGGGCACTTCCTCGATCGGCGACACCTGTCGATCCGCCGCGGGACGGACGATGCGCACGTCAGGCGGGCGATCCTCGATCGTGCGGATGAAATACTCCGTATCACCGGGATTGTGGAGGCCGTCGGTATCCGACAGCGCCACCCGATACGACCCTTCGTCGCCGATCGTCAGCTCGCCCTCGACCGCCTCGCCAACCGATTGCAGCGCGATCGTCTTGCCTCCCGTGATCTGCAGCGAAGCCTGTGCAATCGGCTTGTCGGCGCGAATCGAGAGGTGCACGCGTGTGCCTGCGGGAGCGTAGATGTCGCCGCCATCCTTCTCGACACGCGGCTCGAGGTGGAAGGCGGACGGAAATTCGTAGCGAAGGTCGATGCGATCGACGCGTGGCGGCCGGACGACGGTGATCGCATACTCACGCGAGGTCGCACCGCCCACGACGACCATGTACCGGAATCCTCGCTCGATCCGCTCGAACGAGGTGATGAAGCCGTCGGCACGCCGCGTCATCGCCAGCTCGCGAGAGGCGCCACCCTCGTCGACGCGGAGGATCGGAACGATATCGCCGCCTGCGCCGGCGAGTCGCGCGACGATGGTGACCGTATCGCCGGCGCGAACCTTTGCGTCGCCGGGTTTCACATCGAAATCGACGCGCTTGGGAAACGCGTAGAGTGCGAAGACCTGTGCCGCATGCTTCGCGGCAGGGAGCGACAGCTCGACGGCTACGGTCAGCGTCATCGTTCCGAGGACCGCACCCATCGCGGCGATCCGCAGGAGCCGCGGCGCGATCAGGCTCCGCGGATCCATCCCGCGAACCCGTTCGGCGGCAGCGTCAATGACGGTCGCAGCCATCGGATGCCGCGGCACCCGGCGCGCTTCCGCGACCGCCGTCACCAGCACGTCGTCGAGGTCTGGATTGCGCTCTTCGATGAAGCGGGCGACCTGATCGTCGCCAGGCACGCGCGTGAGCGCGAGCACGATCATGATGCCGCCGACGAGCACGGCGGAAAGCAGCGCGAACGCCCACAGCAGAATGGTGAGCCGCCCGTCCTGATTGGCGAAGGTATTGGTGAACAGCGCCAGCGTGACGATCATCCCGGCGATGGTCGATGCCATCGCCCACGTGCGCAGCAGGGCCAGCCTGCGCCACCGCGATCGAACGCGGGCGAGGACGGAAGCGAGCTCAGGGTAGCGATCGTCCATGGGTCATCCAAGCCTTCTGCCGAGCGCACCCTCGGCCACCAGACCGACGACCATCACCGCGAGGGCGATCTGCCACAAACGCTGCCTGTCCGCCTGCTCGGTCGCGGCCTCGGCCTCGCGCGACGCGCCGGCCTGACGAAGCCGACCGACAGCCGCACGAAACGCGTCCGGCGTGAGCGCGGCCGGATCGAACTCGCGCGGATCGACGTTGACCGCCACACGTCGCGTAGCCGGGGTGCCGGGCGGCTGAGTAGCTGGGGTGGGCGGATTGGTAGCTGGGTAGCCGGGTCGCTTCGCGCCCGGCGATTCGGTGCGGCCCACGGCGACAATGCCGGGAACGATGTTTCCCGGCAGGTCGCCGACGAGATACTCGCGATGCGCGAGTCGAGCGCTCGCCAGATAGCGCAGCGCCTCGTGAACGAAGGGGACGAACGCGGGCTGCACCGGAAAGTCGTTCCACTCGTGATTGAGGTCGGATCCGAACATCAGCACGCGACCGTCGCCGATCTGCTCTTCGACCAGTGCGGGACTCCCGTCCGAGTACCTCGCAATGACCTCGGCGCGGTCGCCCGGAGTCAGCAGCACCGATCGCGTGAAGCTGACGCTGCTCAAGGTGCCGACACCTCCGAACACGCGGAAGACAGGGTGACGACTGTCATCCGGTGCAAAGCCCAAAGGCGCTGCGTTACGGGCGGCCATCATCGAGTGCGTGGTCCCATTGAGCACGCGGCCGACGACGACGGGATCCACCTGCGGCCCCGCAGACACCAGCAGTCCGCCGCCGCTGCGCACGTACGCGGCGACAAGGTCGCGGCCTCGCTGGTCGAGCCCGCGCGTGCCGAGGATCGCCAGGACATCGACCGTGGCGAGATCATCGGGCTTCAGATCGGAGAAGGCCGGACTGCCGATCGCACGGAACCGGAATACGTCAGCATCGTTTCCGATCGATAACGCGCGCGACAAGTAGAAGACCTCTTCGTCGCGGCCGGACGCGCTGAGCGCAAGGACAGATGGGGCCGCATTCGTGTCGAGCAGGGCGAACCGGGTGTTGTCGGCGACATAGCCGTCGCGGTCGACAACGGCCGCCGACAACGCACCGTTCTGCCGGCCATCCAGTGACACTCGCACGTCCATCGCGCCGCGGGCGGGCACGGTCACCGGCGTGGTCCCGATCGGATGACCATCAATCGCGAAGGCGACTTGTGTCGTGACCCCGTCTGCGGCGTAACTCTGGATCGTCGCCACGGCATCACCGGAGTCGACCGTCAATGCCGACACGGCGAGATTGCCGGCAGGCGCGGGCACAGGGCGTAGCTCCACGTCGACCCGCTCGGGGAGAACTCCCTCGCCAGCCGCATCCCAACCGCTTTGCTGCAGGTCGGTCACCACGACGATGCGGCCAGGCCGATTGCCAAGCTGTTCGGCGGCGCGCGCGAACGCGCTGCGATAACGCGTGGCGCCGGCACCAAGCGTCAGCTTCGTCACGGCGGCCAGGGCGCCAGCGCGGTCGTCGGAGAGGGGCGCGATCACATCCGCACCCTGCGAGAACGTCACGACACCAACCGACTGGCCAACCGGAGCGCTGCGGATGACGTCGGTCGCGATCGCGCGAAGTCGATCGAGCTGACCCGGCGCCGACAGACTCGCCGACGTATCGATCAAGACGAGCGTGGCAGCCCGTTCCAGCGCTCCAGCCGCCTGCGGGAGAAACGGCCGCGCAAACGCCAAGGCCAGCAACAGCGCGGCAGCAACCCGCAACGCGAGCAGCAACAGTTCCTTGAAGCGGCGCCAACGCGAATCCTCGACCGGCGTTCGCCGCAGGTAGCGCATCGCGGCAAAGGGAACAACCGGCTCGGTCCGGCGATGAAACAGATGGAGTGCGAGAGGCACTGCCGCTGCGAGCGCGCCCAACAGGAACAGCGGCGACAGAAATGACATCACCTGGTCCTCGCGCGCGTCGCCAGGTATGCCGTCAACGCCGACTCGAGCGGCTCGGACGTGTCAATCAGGCGGTAGTCGATGCCGATCGACCCGAACTCCTGCCGGAAGCGCTCGGTCGCGCGATTCAGCTCCGCCAGATAGTGGGCCCTGACGGCCGACGGCACCGCCATCATCTCCTCGCTGCCTTCGATGTCGCGGAAGCGCGTCGCGCGCTCGAAGGGAAACGTCAACTCGTCACGGTCCAGGACGTGAAACACGATCACATCGGTCCCACGGAAGCGAAACGGCCGAATGCCGTCGATCACGCGCTCCGGATCGTCGAGCAGGTCGGAGATCAGCACGATCATGCCGCGCTTGGCGATTCCATCGGCCAGCACCTGCAGCGGTTTGGCCACGTTGGTGCCGGTGCCGAGACGCAGCCGTTCGAGCTCCAGCAGCACCTGGTGCAGGTGACCGGTTCGTGCGCTTGGCGGCAGCATCGCCACGATCCGCTCGTCGAATGCCGTCAGTCCGACAGCATCCCGCTGCCGGTTCATGAGATATGCCAGGGAGGCCGCCAGCATCGACGCGTACTCCAGTTTGCTCAGGCCGCGCCGCTCGCCGGCCGTTCGCGCCGCTCCAAGCATGGTCGAGGGACGCGATCCGTAACCCATCGACGCGCTGACATCGAGGAGCAGGTAGCAGTCGAGGTTGGTGTCCTCTTCGAACTTCTTTACGTAGTATCGGTCGCTGCGTGCGTACACCTTCCAATCGATCGTCGAGAGATCGTCTCCCGGCAGGTACTGGCGATACTCGGCGAACTCGACGCTGAAGCCGCGAAACGGGCTGCGATGCAGCCCGGAGAGAAACCCTTCGACGATCGTGCGGGCGCGCAACTCCAGCGTGCCGAGCCGCGCCAGGACGGCTGGATCGAGAAACCGCTGCTCGCCGGCGCGTCCGTCGCGTCCGGCCTTCGGGCCCCCGGCGCTCATGACAGGCCGCTCTTGGGTACCGGCACCGTTTCGAGCAGCCGCCCGATCAGCAGGTCAGCGGTGAGGCGTTCGGAATCGGCGTAGAAGTTCGTGATGACCCGGTGGCGAAGGATCGGGAGCGCCAGCGCCTGAATGTCCTTCACCGAGACATGGTGGCGGCCGTTCATCAGCGCGCGCGCCTTGCCGCCGAGAATCAACGCCTGCGACGCGCGCAACCCGGCGCCCCACTTGACGTACTTCTCCACGAAGTCGGGTGCGCCCGGTTGCCCCGGTCGCGAGGCCGACGCCAGCCGCACGGCGTAGCGGGCCACTTCGTCGGCAATGATCACCTGCCGCACCATGTGCTGATACTCGAGGACGTCGGCGCCACGAAGCACGCGAGCGGCAGACGGCGACTCGATACCAGTGGTCTCGGTCGCGACTTTCACCTCGTCGTCCTCCGGCAGGTAGCTGATGACGACATTGAACATGAAGCGATCGAGCTGCGCTTCGGGCAGCGGATACGTGCCTTCGAGCTCGATCGGGTTCTGCGTCGCGAGCACGAAGAAGGGACGCTCGAGCGGATACGTCGTGCCGGCGGCGGTGACGTGGTACTCCTGCATCGCTTCGAGCAGCGCCGCCTGCGTCTTCGGCGGCGTCCGGTTGATCTCGTCCGCCAGGATGATCTGGGCGAAGATCGGGCCGCGCACGAAGCGCAGGCCGCGCGTGCCGGAATGCTCCTCCAGAATCTCCGTTCCGGTGATGTCGGCCGGCATCAGATCCGGCGTGAACTGAATGCGCTTGAAGCTCAGATCGAGGATCTCGGCGAGCGTCTTGATCAGCAGCGTCTTCGCGAGGCCGGGAACGCCGGTAATCAGGCAGTGGCCGCCGGTGAACAGCGCCATCAGCACCTGGTCGATCACGTCGTCCTGGCCGACGATGACTTTTCGCAGCTCCGCCAGGACACGCGCGCGCCCGTCCCGCACGTGGTCGGCGAAATTCGGTGCGGAGGCGGGAGTCATCAGTGCGTCAGCGTATAGACGATCTCGTTGATGAACATCCGGTAGGCGTCCGCGGTGTGCTTCACGTAGCCAGGATATTCCTCGGCGTTGGACCACTCGAGACCGTCGCCCATGTCCGTGTTCCAGTTGATCAGCAGCATCGGGCGCCCGGTGTCGTCCAGGATGGTGCGGAGGTGCGCGACGAATCCGCCCTTCTCCCAGGTACGGCCGGCCAGGAACGAGCCGAGGCCCGGCACCTGCGGATACGCCGACAGGTTGTAGAAGCACGAGTAGATGGGATGTGGCGGCGCGAGGTCGACGATCTTCCGATCGGGAAACACGCGCTTCATTTCCTTCTCGAGGTTGTCCCACTCGTACGGGCCATGGAAATCGTCGAACGTGAGCGTGCCGCCGCGCAGCAGGAACTCACGGAGGATCGGGACCTCGGAGTCCTTCAATCGCAGGTTGCCGGGCTCCACCATGTAGATCCACGCGTAGTTCCACAGCTTCGGATCTTCGAGCGTGAGGACGATCGGGTCCTTCACTTCGATGGACGTCACCGTGCGCAGGCGTCGCGAGAGGTTCTGCTCCGCGGCCGGACCGTCGATCGCCCACGGCTCGCCCCAGTAGTCGAGACGATATCGGCTGTCGACCGTAAACGTCGAGTAACGGATGCGAACGAACGTCCACTGCAGGCCGGCGAACCGTTCGTCGTCGAGTCCCGGCACCTGCGCGGTTGCGTGAGAGAGGCGCGCCGGCTCGGCGAACAGGAGCACGGACAGCAGCCCGGTCGCAACGAGCGCAGGCGCCTTGCTCATGGTCGAGCGGTTCCGGCGTCCACGATCTTCAACAACAGGTCCTGAGCGCGCTCGAAGGACGGCGCGATCTCGAGCGCGGCCAGCGTCTCGCGCTTGGCGTCGGCCAACTGCCCCGTCGTCATGTAGGCTTCCGCGAGATCGAGGTGAGCGGCGGCGCGATCGGGTGGGTTGGCCGCCAACGCGCTGCGGAAGGCGCGGACCGCATCGGGCGCGTTCTTCCTTTGCAGCAGCAGCCGCCCATACCGGCTCTGTGCGCCGGCGTCGAACGGATCGATCGCCACGAGGCGACGGTACGCATCCTCCGCGCGCGGCGCGTCGCGATCGGTGAGCAGCGACGTCAACTTGCGGGCCGACTCGACGTCACTGTGATCGACCTTGACGACCGCCTCGAGCGCTTGAATCGCGCGCGCATTGTCACCCTTCTCGAGCGCGATGGCGGCAATGGCCTTGTTGGGATTGTCGTCGCCGGTGGCCAACGGCAGCAGTTGTGCCGCGCGTTCGTACGTCTGAATCGCGGCTGCGGTGTCTCCTGCCTTGTGCAGCGCCTGCGCCAGTCCCATCTGCACAGGGAAACTGCCCGCGTGCTCGGATGCAAACTTCTTCCATTCATCGACGGACGTCGGCGGCTGCCCTTCGAGCTGCGGCCGCGCGAGCGCCTTGCGCACGGGCGCGTAGTCCTTCTCCAGACGCGCGTCGAACGTCTTCTGCAGGTCGTCGATCGTGACGTTGAGCGCTTCCTTCAGCACCTGGTCGGTCTCCAGGCCGCGTCCGTATCCGCGCAGCATCTTGCGCAACCCGTCTTCGCCGAAGCGTTCGACGATGTGATCGACCAGGAGCGAGGCCTCGTAATAGGCAAGCGAGATCATCCGTGGATCCTGGAAGCCTTCGTTGAGGACGTCGAGCTTCAGGATCTTGTTCTCGTCCATCGCGTGGGCAAAGGTCACATCCATCTCGCGTCCCCACTCGGGACGACCGCGCTTCTCCTCCCAGACGGAGATGCCTTCGGTGAGCCATCGCGGCACACGCTGGTTCGACATCTGCAGCGTGATGACGTGGGCGAGCTCGTGCCACAGCGTCGGCTGCCAGTTGTACTCACCCGGCTTGTTGCGCGCGTGCGGCGAATCGAGCGTGACGACACGGCCGAAGCAGGCGCCGAGCGCGCCGATCATCCCCGGCAGGCCGACGTTGCGCACGGCGAAGTCGTCGTGCTTGGGAAACATCTCGATCAGGATGGGACCGGTCGGCTTGAAGTCCCACAGCTGCGACAATCGCGCCAGCGCTTCCTTCGCCAGCGGCATCACCTGCTCTTTCATCACGCCGGCTTCCTCGGGATCGAGGCGCACGACGAGATCGCCGTCCTTCACCGTCTCGAACTTGTCGAGGGTGTCCAGCATCGTCAGCAGGTTGTAGGTGACCGCATCGTAGGGGTCGTCCTTGAACGCGCGCTCGAGCGCCTTGCGAGCGCCCGGTTCGTCCCCGGTGCGCAGCAGGTGCATGCCGAGATCGGAATAGGCGCGCGAGTTGTCGGCATCGATGCTGAGCGCCTTGCGCACGAGCTCGGCGGCCTCGTCGAAGCGGTAATTGCGCGCGGCGTGATCGCCGGCGATGCGATACACCTCGCCGTACATCGGGTTGATCTTCAGGATCTCGTCCGCCTTGCGCGTGAAGTCCTGCGAGCGTCCCTCGAGGAAGGCGATGGCGGCGTCGAGCGCCCGCCCGTCGAGGCTGTTCGGGTTCACCTCGAGCGCCGCCTTGATCGCCGCCTTCGCGTCGTCTCGTCGCCGATCGTCGAGCGCCATTTCCGCCTGCAGCAGGTGCGCCGGGACGTAGCTCGGATTGGTTTTCAGCACGCGCTCGATGGCCGCCTTGGCCGCGGGCGGGTTCTCGTCGAGGGCAACCTTGGCGAGCCCGATGCTCGCGGCAACGTTGTCTTCATTCACACGCAACGCGATCTGGAACGACTTCATCGCGTCGGCCCGGTTCGAGTGCTCGAGCAGCAGCTCGCCCCACGCGGTGTTCACGTCGGGATCGTCCGGCGCCAGACGGTTCGCCTCACGAAACGAGCGGTTGGCATCCTCGAATTCGCCGAGCGCCCGCGCCGCGATGCCCAGCCGCATGTAGTCGACGGCACTGCGCGGATCCGATCCGAGAATCCGGTCCAGGGTGCGCCGCGCCTCCTGCCGCTTTCCCAGCTCCATCTGCAGCAGGCCGAGCTCGAGCGCGGCGTCGCTGGCCGGAGAGCTGGCCGCCGGACCGGTCAACAGCTTTTCGGCTTCGGCGTAACGTCCACGCTCGCGGTAGGCGCGTGCGCGAATCGCCACCGATCGCGGATCGTTCTGGCTGCGCAGCAGCTGCTCGACTTCGTCGTACTTACCGAGATTGAGCGCGCGAAGCGCGGCGTCGGCCGGCGTACCGGCTGGCGGGGGCGTGGGTCGACTTTGCGCGGTTGGAATGAGTGCGCTGACGAGGAGAAGAATGCAGACGACGCAGACTTGATGACGCGCCAACAGCCGTGGCGGCATGCGGCCTCCTTGAGTACCCAGGCGGGTCCAGTGGCAGGCGCCAGTATAGTCCACGCTCTGCGGTCTGGAACCGGTCAGCTGTGCAATCCGAGTGCCTGCTCTTCGGCGCGAATCCGCCGATGCAGCAGATAGCCAAAGCCGATGACGGATAAGACGCCGGTGATGGGAGCCTGGACGATCAGCGCCATACCCACGAGCTCCCCGACCACGCCGACGTAGTTTGGATGTCGGAGGAATCGATAGGGGCCATGCGCGACGAGTGGCGCATCAGGAAGAACGAGCACGCGGTACGTCCAACGTGTGCCGAGCGATGCGATCGCCCACCCCTTCAACGCCTTTGCAGCGATGAACAGGCCGGCGCCGACGATGGTGAGAAGACCGGGTGACAAGCCTGTGAGCGCTCCCTCGATCGCCATCGCCACAAAGGAGCCGGGGTACGCCCAGCGCATCGTCGAGAAGACGGGGTCAGGTGGTTCGACGGCTCCCTGTCGCAGCAGCTCGTGCTCGTGTTTCCGCGAGATGCGCAGCTCGACGAGCATCATGAGGAGGATGCCGACGAGCGACACGATCGCGATCACGTCAACTCCCAATCCGAACCTGGAGCCAACTCCCGACTCCCAAACAAATCGTCTGCTTCCGAGGTTCCTTCATCGCAGGGTCGTGAGTTCGCGTTGGGAGTTGGATTCAGCGGAAGGGAGTTGGAGGTTGGGAGTTGACGCGCTGCGCGACCCCGACGTCGCCCGCCACTCCGATCAGATACCGCACCGGCGCGTCCCAGCGAGCCGCAATGCGAGCGGCAGCGTCGACGGCAGCGGGCGATCCGGCCACATGCCTCAGCAGGCGATTGATTCGCCATTTGCCCGAGAACTCGCACGCACGCGCGGCGTCGAGCGCGTGCCATGCCGGACGGCCGGACTCGAGCTCCTGGAGTGCCGCCTCCGCGGCGAGGATTCCGCCGCGCAGCGCGAATCGCAGACCGTCGCCGGTCATCGGATCGATGAACCCGGCTGCGTCTCCGGCCAGCAGCAGCCCTGGACATCCCGCACCGCGTGAATCGACGGCCAATGGTCCAAGCGTGGTGACGGGTGATAACTGGCGGGCGGCAACGAACCGATCGCGCAACAGCGGGTCTGCTGCGACGGCGGCGGCAAGGATGTCGCCTCCCCCATCCGCACCGGGCCGCCTGAAGGCAGCCCCTACCTTCCCCGGATCGAGCTCGCGGACGACGCACACGTTCGTCAGCCCACCGGGCAGAGGCGCAACGCCGATGTATCCGTCACGACGAACGTGCATCTCGCCGCGCGCGGTCTGACCGGTGACACCCTGGAAGTAGGCGCCGAAGGCCCAGCGCCGGGGCGAGGCGGCAAAGCGCGACAGGCCGAGCGCCGATGCGAGCCGCGACGCACGGCCGTCGGCGGCAATCACGACACGTGCGGGGAGCGACACATCACGGGCGTCGCCCGTGCGGCGCGGAGCTTTATGGTCCGCGAACGTCGCTCGCACCCCAATCACGGCGCGCTCGCCGTCGCCCATCATCGGCGCACGCACGGCAATGCCCTGCTCGAAGCACGCACCCGCCGCCGTCGCTTCGGCGACGAGCAGGAGATCGAGGTCGGCGCGCCTGATGGCGACACCGCGCCATTCGTGTGGATAGTCTGCGGACACCGTCGTCCCGCGCGGCCCGGTCACGGTCATGCCGCTGACCGGCAGCGCGCGTGCACGCACGCGTCCACCGACGCCAAGCCGATCGAGGATCGCCAGCGCGCCGGGATTCAGCGTGTCGCCACACAGCTTGTCACGTGGAAACCGTGCGCGATCGATCAGCGAGACGTGCACGCCGGCACGCGCGAGGACGAGCGCCGCGATGCTGCCGGCGGGACCGGCGCCGACGACGAGAACATCTGGGCACTTCATGGAAACTTCAGTTCCCGGTTCCCGGTTCCAAGTTCCTGTGGTTCCAAGTTCCGAGTTCCGGTGGTTCCTGGTTCCGAGCTCCGCTCGTTCGGAGTTCCGAGTTCCAGTCGTTCCTGGTTCCTGTTCGAACTTCGTAGCAACGTTGAACCTGGAACCCAGAGCTGTGAACGGCCACGAACCGCGAACCGGTAACCGGCCGGAACTCGGAACGGGAACCAAAAGGAACTGGGAACCGGGAACATGGAACCTGGAACCTGGAACTACCGTACCCGTCCGAGCACCAGCGCGCTGTTCTTGGAACCGAATCCCAGGCAATTGCAAAGCGCCGCATCAACGTCCACCGCGCGCGCGCTGTTGGGAATGAAATCCATGTCGCAGGCGGGATCGGGTTCGTCGAGATTGATGGTTGGGGGCAGAACGCCGGTCGTCATCGCCAGGGCCGCCGTCACGACGCCGGCTGCGCCGCTGGCCCCCTGCGGATGCCCAATCATCGATTTCGTCGAGGAGCCGGGCACGGCATCGGCATGGCCGCCGAACACGCGTCGCACGCAGCGGGACTCGATGGCGTCGTTCAACTGCGTGGACGTGCCGTGATAGTTGACGTAGCCAATCTCCTGCGGGTCCCGGTGCGCCTTCTCCAGCGCCGTCTCGATGCAGCGGACGATCTCGGCCCCGTCGGGATCCATCTGCACGCGGTGATACGCGTCACAGGTCGACGCGTAGCCCTCGACGCGCGCGTAGATCGTGGCGCCGCGCGCCCGCGCCCGTTCTTCGCGTTCGAGCACCAGCATGTAGGCGCCTTCGCCGAGCACGAATCCATCGCGACCGCGATCGAAGGGACGCGACGCGGCGCCGGGGCGGTCGTTGTAGCGCGTCGACACGGCCCGCATACGTGAGAAGCCGAAGATCATGCCCGGCAATACGCAGCCGTCGGTCCCGCCCGACAGGAGCACGTCGTATTCACCCGCGCGGATGAGCGCCGTCGCGTAGCCGATCGCATCGGTCGAGGAGGTACAGCCGCACGACAGCACGTGGCTGATGCCGCGCAGGCCGAGCGAGATGGAGATCTCGCTCGACACCATGCCGCAGATGCCGACCGCAATCGCGTACGGCGTCACGTGTCGTCCGCCCGTGGTGAAGAAGTCCTCGTATTGCCGTTCGCCGACATCGATGCCGCCGCCGCCGCTGCCGATGAGGACGCCCGCGTTCGCTTCGCCGGCGCGCAGCCCGGCATCATTCCACGCTTCACGTCCCGCAATCACCCCAAACAGGGCGGCCCGTGAATACCGCTTTGGATCGGCACGGCCGTCCTGCTCCAGGTCGCCATCGACCGCCTGTGAATCTTCGATGGATACCGGAGGGACCCACGCCGCAACCTGGCAGGGATAGGTCGACACGTCGAACTGCGTGATGCGTCGCGTGCCGCTGCAGCCGTGACTGACGTGATTCCAGAATCGCTGCCGGCCGACACCGAAGGGTGAGACGACGCCGATGCCGCTGATGACCACCCGCGGCGCGCCGTTGGAGAGCATTGCGGCCACTATACTAACCATCCGAGGGCTCTGCATGTTGTTTACCCTCGCAGCGCACTCGGCTGGTTTCGCTGTCTTTTTGGCGCGCCTCGCGCGCCGGGACCGCTATGCGGGGGAACAACCGGGACAAGACGAATGTTTCGGGCCGCACAGCGGTCCGAAGCGGAGCGACATCCGCTTCCGTGCCAACGGCCGCATCGCGGACGTTTGCGTGGGGCGGCGCCGCCCTCTTCGCGCTCTCCCTCGTCTATTTCCTGTTCGCGTATTTCGTTACGTTCGGTGAAACGGTCCGCCTCAGCAACGCACCGGATGTTGCGGCGCGGACCGGTATGGTCCGCGAGCTGAGGCCCATCGCCTGGGACGTCGCGCTCTTCACGGTCTTCGCCCTGCACCACAGCGTGTTCGCGCGCGAGCGCATGCGTGCCGAAATCAGGCGACTCGCCGGACCGCTCGAACGATCGGTCTATGTCTGGATCGCGAGCGCGCTCTTCATCGTGGTCTGCGCGGCGTGGGCGCCCGTCGCCGGCGTGGTGTGGCGCGTCGAGGGTTTCGGGACGTGGGGGTTCCGCGGCGTGCAGCTTCTGGGTGTGTGGCTCACCTTGCGCAGCGCCGCCGTCATCGACGCATTCGATCTCGCCGGTGTCCGTCAGCTGAAGAGCGCACCGACATCGAACGCGCCAATCGAGTTCAAGACCGACGGGCCGTATGGATGGATGCGCCATCCGATCTATGCCGGCTGGTTCCTCGTGGTCTTCGCGGTTCCGACGATGACGAGGACGCGGTTCGTGTTTGCGATCACGAGCTGCGCGTATCTGCTGATCGCGATTCCACTGGAAGAGCGATCGCTGCGCCGTACGACCGGCGGCGCGTATGACACTTACATGCGGCAAGTCCCGTGGCGATTGGTGCCCGGACTATTCCTCCTCGTCCTCCACATCCTGCGGTAACCCTTCCAGCTCCTCGAGAAACACCAACGCGCGGTGTGATGGAATTTCGAACCGTTTGCCACACGTCTTGCAGGTCACGTCGTCATCGACGCGGATGAGATGGTCCTTGACCTTGTCGAACAGCGCGCGGTCCCGCGCATTGGCGCCGGGCGGAGGTTGTGCCTTCTTCGTGCGCCGCACCCAGCGGATGGAGTAATCGTTCGTGCGCCGGCAGCGCGGGCACTGGAAGCGGGCGGGACGTTGCTCAGGTCTCTCGCTGAAAAAATGCCGTTCGTCCACGGACGAATGCTACTGTAGGAATCAGCGATCAGGTATCAGGAATCACACAGGATTCAGGCTGATCACCGTTCATGGCCGAGCCGACGACCCCACCGCTTCCTTCCGAGCTTCCCGTCCTGCCGCTTCGACGGACTGTCGCCTTCCCGCTGACACTGCAACCGCTGGCGGTGAATCGCCCGGTGTCGATCGAGACGGTCAATCGCGCGTTGGGAACCGACCGGCTCGTGCTGCTGCTCCTGCAGGAGAACGACGAAGACGACCCGAGCCCCGAGGATCTGAAGCGCATCGGCACGGTGGGCATCATCCGGCAGATGCAGAAGGTCAGCGGCGGCATCAACATCATCACGGAAGGCATCGCGCGCGTCCGCGCCGACGTGATCACGCGAACCGGCACCTCGATGCGCGCCACCATCAGCGCGCAGCCGGAAAAATTCGACCGGACGATCGAAGTCGATGCGCACGTGCGGCGGATCCAGGACCTGATCGAGAAGGCGTTGTCGCTGGCCACGGGCCTGTCCGAGGAGTTGCGCGGCGTGGTCATGAATATCGAGGACCCGCTGCGGCTCGCCTACGTGCTGGCGACGCTGATCGACATGAAGCCGACCGACAAGCAGGCCCTGCTCGAGGAAAACGACCTGCTCAAGAAGCTGCAGCTGGTTACCAGCGCGCTCACGCGCGAGGTCTCGCTGCTGGAGCTGAAAGGCAAGATCGAGTCGCAGGCGCAGCAGGAGATGACCGACGCTCAGCGGCAGTATTTCCTGCGCCAGCAGCTCAAGGCGATTCAGCAGGAGCTCGGCGAAGGAGAAGGCAACGAGCTGGCGGAGGTTCGTAAACGGGTCGAGGACGCCAGGCTGCCGGAATCGGTCCACACGTCCGCGATGCGGGAAGTCGATCGCCTGGCGCGCATGACGCCGGCCTCGCCCGAGTACCAGATGCTCCGCACCTACATCGACTGGCTGCTCGATGTCCCCTGGTCGGTGACGACCGAGGACCGTATCGATCCCGTCGAAGCGCGCAAAGTGCTCGACGAGGATCATTACGATCTCGACAAGGTCAAGGAACGCATCGTCGAGTATCTGGCGGTGCGCAAGCTCAAAGGCGACATGAAGGGGCCGATCCTCTGTTTCGTCGGCCCGCCCGGCGTGGGCAAGACGTCGCTCGGCCAGTCGATTGCACGCGCGATGTCACGGAAGTTCGTACGGATTTCGCTCGGCGGCGTCCGCGACGAGGCCGAAATCCGCGGTCACCGCCGCACCTACATCGGCTCGATCCCGGGCCGCATCGTCCAGGCGCTGAAACAGGCGGGCTCGATGAACCCCGTCTTCATGCTCGACGAGATCGACAAGGTGTCGGCCGGGTTTCAGGGGGACCCGGCGGCGGCGCTCCTGGAGGTACTCGATCCGGCGCAGAACCACACGTTCCGCGACCACTACCTCGAGGTGCCGGTCGACCTGTCCAAAGTGCTCTTCATCGCCACTTCGAACCAGCTCGGAACGATTCATCCGGCGCTGCTCGATCGGATGGAGATCATCCAGCTCTCCGGCTACACGGAAGAAGAGAAGGTCCATATCGCGCGCAAGTACTTGCTGCCGCGACAGATGGCCGAGCATGGCCTGCCCGCGGATGCGATGGAGGTAACCGACGCCGGGCTGCGAACGATCATTTCCGAGTACACACGTGAGGCAGGCGTCCGCAGCCTCGAACGTCAGCTCGGGGCGATTGCACGAAAAGTGGCCGCGCGGCTGGCATCGCGGCCCGCGGAGGCGCTTCCGGCGGAAAAAACGGTTGTGGATGCGCCGGATGTGGATGACTATCTGGGACCAGCGCGGTTCAAGCGCGAGGTGGCCTTCCGGACGTCGCGACCGGGTGTGGCCACCGGCCTGGCGTGGACGGAAACGGGCGGGGACGTTTTATTTATCGAAGCGACCTTGCTTCCAGGCGGGAACCAGAACATTATTCTGACGGGCCAGCTCGGCAACGTCATGCAGGAGTCGGCGCGCGCGGCCCTCAGCCACATCAGGGCACGGGCACGGGAGCTCGGGATCTCGCCGGAATTTCTCGCGAAGCACGATCTCCATGTTCACGTTCCTGCCGGCGCCATCCCCAAGGACGGGCCGTCAGCCGGGGTGACGATGGCGACGGCGATTCTGTCGGCGGCGCGAAATACCCCGGTGCGTCAGGATGTGGCGATGACCGGTGAGATCACGCTGAGCGGGCTGGTGCTGCCGGTGGGCGGGATTCGCGAGAAGGCGATGGCGGCGCGGCGTCTTGGGATTAAGACGGTGATCCTCCCGGCCCTCAACGAACCGGATCTCGCCGAGCTGCCCGAGGAAATCAGACGCGACATGACGTTCATTCCGGCCGAGACGCTCGAACAGGTGATCAACGTCGCGATGGCCCACGAGACCCACGAGACCGCTACGCAAGGGACCGCCACCGTAGCTTCCATGGAGCGCCCCAATTGATGATGCGGAGAGAATCGTTCGAGTCGTTCGGATCGTTCCGCTCATTCGAGACACCCGCTCGGATGGAACACGCGAACCGTTCGAACATTTCGGACGACGGGAACGTTCCGAACGCGAACGATTCGAACGATTCGAACGTTCCGAACGGTGTCGTGGCGGGCCGGTAAGTGGCGCCCGCGCTCGTCTTCTACATTTCGGGGCACGGCTTCGGCCATGCCTCTCGCTGCATCGAGGTCATCAACGCCGTTCTGGCGACGCGTCCCGAAACGAGGATCGGCGTCCGCACGTCGGCGCCGCGATGGCTGTTCGATCTCACCGTCAAGGGCAAGGTGACCTACAGCACGCTCGAATGCGACACGGGCGTGGTGCAGATCGACGCGCTGACGCTGGACGAGGCCGACAGCATCCGTCGCGCCTCGTCATTTCACAGCGACCTCGTCACCCGCGCCGCGAGCGAGACGCGCGTGCTGCGCGAACTGGGCGCCGGGCTCATCGTCGGTGACATTCCACCGCTGGCGTTCGCCGTCGGCGGAGCGGCCGGCATCCCCTCGATCGCGCTCGGCAACTTCACATGGGACTGGGTCTACGCCGACTATCCGCGCGTACGGCTCGCCCCGTCGCTGCTGCCGGCCATTCGCGGCGCTTACGCGAAAGCGTCGATGGCGTTGCGCCTGCCGATGTCGGCGGGCTTCGACGTGTTCAACAACGTGCGCGATATTCCGTTCATCGCACGACACGCCGGCAAGACGCGCGAGGAGGTCGTCAAGATCCTCAAGCTGCCGCACGAAAAGCCGATTGTGCTCGCCTCCTTCGGCGGCTACGGATTGCCGGGGCTCGACACCGACCTGCTGGCGAAATTCAAGAAGTACACGGTGGTGACGACCGCGACGATTCCAATCAGCCGCGCGCGCAAGGACATCCCGCTCGTGGAGCGCAAGGGGACGTTCTTCAGCATCAACGAAGAGGCGATGTACGACGCCGGCGTCCGCTACGAGGATCTGGTGTCGGCGGCTGAGGTCCTCGTCACCAAACCGGGCTACGGCATCATCTCGGAAGCAATCGCCAACGACACTGCGGTCCTCTACACCTCACGCGGTCATTTTCCCGAGTACGACATCCTGGTCGACGAGATGCCGAAGTACGTCCGGTCGGCATTCATCAGCCACGACGACCTGTTCGCCGGCAAGTGGGAGTCGCACATCGACAAGCTGCGGGCGCAGCCGAAGATCAAGAAGAAGCCCGACACCAATGGCGCCGAGGTCGCGGCTGAAATTCTGCTGAAGGCGCTCGACAAGCCGCCGAAGAAGCCGAGAGGAAGGCCGAAGGCGAAGATCTAGGCAGCTGGGTGGCTAGGAAGTTAGGTAGCTGGGTAAGAACACTTGTCTTTCCAGCTGTTTCTGGAAAATCTCGTTTGCGTCGAAGCCAGATCGCCAAAACAAGCGTATTGACCCAGCTACTTATCCGCCCAACAGCGCAGCTGCCGAGGTTGCCTAGCTACCCATCCGCCCCATCAACCTGTCTACCTACTTCGTGCAAGTCACGAGCGACCAGATCCGCGGGACGTTCACTTTTTCAATCGAGATTGGCTGCAGGGTGGCCTGGGCAAGAAAACCGGGCAGGTCGAGATCCGACTTGAAGCCGATGTGCACGGTGAATGGGGAGATGGCGCGTTCGATGCGCGAGAGGACCGGGTTCGCGCTGCGGAAGTGATTGAGGATGATGATCTTTCCTCCTGGTCGGCAGACGCGCCGCATCTCGCTGGCCACTTGCACCGGGTCGGGAACGACGCTCACCAGATACGGCGCATAGACGATGTCGAAGGAGTCGTCGGCAAAGGTGAGCCTGGCGGCGTCCATCTCGAGGAGCCGTACGTTGCGAAGCCCCTCGCGCGCCACGCGCTCGCGCGCTTTCTCCAGCATCGATGACGAGAGATCGATTCCGGTGATGTGACAGTTCTTCGGGTACAGCGAAGTGTTGATGCCGGTACCGACGCCGACTTCGAGGATGCGATCGTCGGCTTTGATGCCCATGCGATCCCGCGCAACCAGTCTGCCGGGGTGGAGGGTGGGACCGAAGACAACGTCGTAGACACTGGCCAGCTTTTCGTAAACGCGTGCAACGAAATCGTTTTCGACTGCGGTGACCGACAGTGCGCGCGTGGCGACGTCGGATCCGAAGTCAGGATCTTCGCGCTCGAATAGCGCCATTCGCTGGCCTCTCTGTGGCTCCGGGTACGGCATGGACCTTTGGATCCATGCGCGACGCGAACCCTGATGTCCGCGTGCCGTCAAAAAAAACCACGCGTGGATGCCACGCGTGGGAGCCGTTCGGCACTATATCTTCCTGGCGCCAATCCCTACAAGCCTATTCATGCGGGACGACCTGGCCTGCTGATGCGGCGTGGGCTCTGTCACTCATGCGCCGTACGGCTCTGTCACTCATGCGGCGCGGACCTTTATGGTCCGCGTCAGCGCGCAGCCTCGACTACCTCGAGAGCAGATGCCAGACGTCCACTCGGCGCCACGACGTGCAGGCCGCTCGTCGAGCCTTTGAGAGCGCGCGCGATCTCGCACGCGATCGCGATGCCTTCGGCGGCAGCCGCCTCGGGCGTCGTCGTACGGCGCATGCGATCGAGTACAGCCGGAGGGACGCTCACGCCGGGCACTTCGTTGGCCATGAACTCGGCATCGACGACGCTTTCGAACGGCATCAGGCCGAGCACGAGCGGCACGCGCGCCGACTCGGCACGCTCGAGGAAGCGCTCGAAGCTCGCGACGTCGAAGACCGGCCGCGTGATCGCGAACTCGGCGCCGGCCTCGACCTTGTACTGGAAGCGCCGGATCTCGCTGTCGAGATGTTCGGCCGCGGGGTTTACGCGCACGCCGACGTGGAAGCCGGTCGGCGGTCCGATGACCTGGCCGCCAATGTCGAGTCCATGATTCAGGCGTGACACGACGTTGAGCAGGCCGATCGAGTCGACGTCGAACACGGCGCTGGCATCCGGATAGTCGCCGACCGGACGGACGTCGCCGGTGACCACTACCACGTTGCGCACGCCCATCGCATGCGCGCCGAGGAGATCGGACTGCATGCCGAGCAGGTTGCGATCACGACACGAGTATTGCAGCGAGGTCTCGATGCCGGTGCGCTGCTGGATGAGCACGGCGGTCGCCAATGCGCTCACCCGTGGGCCGCTCGGCCCCTCGGCGATGTGCAGCACGTCGACGCCGCGGATACGCAGCAGGCGCGCCTCCTCGAGGATCGTGGCGCTGTCGTGACCACGCGGCGGAACGGTCTCGACCAGCGTCACGAAGCGCCCGGAGGAGAGCGCATGCGCCAGATAGGACTTGTCGCGGCGTTCGACCGGCGGCGCGGCCGGCGTCGCCGGCGCGACATCGACCGATTTCGACTGAGCGGCGGTGGTCACCGCCGCCGCGCCCGATCCCGACGTGCGCGCGATCGCACCCTTCATCTGTCGAATGTGCTCGGGCGTAGTGCCGCAACATCCGCCAACGAGCCGCACGCCATGGGCAACGAACCGCCGCGCGTATGACGCCATGTATTCCGGCGACGTCAGGTAGATCGTGCGTCCTTCGACGTCGCGCGGCCGGCCGGCGTTGGGCTGAGCCGACAGCGGCACACCCGTCAGCGTCGCCAAGCGCTCGACGGTCTCGAGCATGTGCGCCGGACCGATGCTGCAGTTGATGCCGATGACGTCGGCGCCGCATTGCTGAAGCGCCGGCGCAAACTGCTCGGGGGGCGTGCCATCGAGACTGTTGCCGTCCTCCTCGATCGTCATCTGCGCGACGACCGGCAGATCGCAGACGGCGCGAACGGCGGCAATGGCGGCGCCGAGCTCGGTGACGTCGCGAAAGGTTTCGAGCACGAACAGGTCGACGCCGCCGTCGACGAGCGCCTGCGCCTGTTCGCGGAAGTACTCCTCCGCCTCGTCACGGCCGGTGCGTCCCCATGGTTCGATGCGGATGCCGAGCGGGCCGATGGCGCCACCGACATACGCGTTGCCGTTGGCCGCCGCGCGGGCCAGCCCCGCACCTTCGACGTTGATGTCGTGCAAGCGGTCGGCGAGGCCGAACCCACGCAGCTTGATGCGGTTGGCGCCAAACGTGTTGGTCTCCAGCACGTCGGCTCCGGCGCGGACGTATTGACGATGGATGTCGGCGACGCGCTCGGGGTCGGTGAGGTTCAAGGCGTCGAAGGAGCGATTGATGAAGATGCCCTTCGCGTAGAGCAACGTGCCCATGGCGCCGTCACAGACGAGTACACGCTCGGCCAGAGCTTCGCGAAATGGCGTCAGACGGCTTTGGGCTTTAGGCTTGAGGCTCTGGGCCATGCGTGACCTGCTGGCTGAGGCTCCCGGCTCTTGGACGGGTGTGTTTTGTTCCAGGTCCAAAGCCTAGAGCCCAAAGCCCAAAGGCTGTCGGGCGAAGCATCACTGGTCGATCTTCTCGTACTGCCACGTCTCGGTATCGATCAACAGATACGACCGATTGATGCGATCGATGCACACCGACCGCACGCCTTCGCGCTCGGTTTCGACGAACCGATGGTGATGACCGCACAAGTGGAGATGCGGCTTCAGCGTGGCCAGGAGCTCATTGATCGCCGGCTTGCCGGCGTCGAGGCGGCGCGGTCGCGCGCCCGGCCGGCCGACCTCCGCCAGGATGAACGGCCGCGCGGCCTCGTGCGTCATCAGGATGTGCACCTGGCGCAGCTGCTTGCACGCCTCGACCTCCTGCCGCACGAAGTGACGCCGCTTGTCGTCGCTCGCGCGCGTGTGCGGCAGGTCCGCGGCGGGCGTCTCGAACCAGGTTGGCGCAAACGTTCCGCCGACACCGGCTACGCGCGTCGACCCCACGTCCACCGACGTGCCGTTCGGAATGTAATGCAGGTTGTGCGGCTGCGGCGCGCCCGCTTCCCACGCCGCGATGCGATCGAAGTTCTCGTTGTTGCCCTTGATCCAGTAGATCGGCGCGGGCGGCTCGGGATACTCGCCGGCACGATTGGCGACGTCGCCGACGCAAATCCAGTGCGTCACGTCGCGATGCCGTTCAATGGCGCGCGTCATCGCATCGAAGTTGCCGTGGATGTCGGCGATGGCCCCAATCACCATTGGCGATTAGTGATTCGTGATTTGTGATTTTGATTTGCGGATCCGTGATTTGTGATGTGCGAACTATTGGTGATTCACAAAATAGTTCGCCAATCGCAGATCACCATTCGCAAATGAATCACAGATCAGAAATCGCCAATCACGAATGGGCGGCCGACAGTTCCGCCGGCGCCTTGGCCGCGGCGGGTGGAGGCACCAGCAGATCGGCCTTGTCCCAGATGAAGTCGTCCTTGCTGTAGACGGCCAGCTCGTAGTCCTTGCCCATGAAGATGGCCGACACCGGGCACGCTTCCTCGCACATCCCGCAGAAGATGCAACGCGTCTTGTGAATCTGGTAGATCGACGCGTAACGCGGGCCGGCCATCACGGTGCCGTCGTTTTCCGCCGCCTCGAGATAGATCGCGTCAGCCGGGCAGGCCACCGAGCACAGGCCGCACGCCACGCACTTTTCCAGGCCGTTCTCGTCCCGCATGAGCACCTGCTTGCCGCGGTACTTCGGGAACATCGGAATCTTCTGATACGGGTAGTTCACCGTCACCTTCGGCTTGAACATGTGGCGAAAGGTGGTCAGGAAGCCGGTGATCAGGGGACGAATCATCCTGCGATCATAATTCGACAACTCCCAATCCCAAACCCGACATGGCCTCCGGCCTCCAGCCTGCGGTCTTCGGTCCTGGAGCAAAGGCCGAAGCCCGAAGGCCGAAGCCCGGAGGCCAAAGACGCTAGAATCCCCCTGTGCTCCAGGAACCGCGCATCCTGTCGCCGGACCAGTTCCTGCTCACCACCCTCATCGTCAAGCTGGCGGTCATCGCGGTCCTCGCCACGATGGTGGCGCGCTACCGCCGGTTCCGGCACATCCTGATCTTCGAGCGCCGCGGCTGGCTCGATCGGCTGGTCTTCACCCTGTCGATCGGCGTTCCGCTGATGGCCGGCGTGGCCTTTCGGGTGCTGCTCGGCTACAAGGCCGCGGATCTGACGCTCGAAGGCGCCTTCCTGGCGGGACTCATCGCCGGTCCGTATACCGGCGCGCTGGTTGGCCTGATGGTGGGCTTCCCGGCGCTTCTCGCCGGCGAAATCATCGCGCTGCCGTTCGCGATCGGGTGCGGGTTCGCCGGCGGTGGCCTTCGCGAGGCAGCTCCGAAGGAAGCGATCTGGCAGTTCACGCCGTTCGTGTTCATCGACCTGCACAAGCACGTGTGGCAGACGGTACGCCGGGTGGAGTTGAACTGGCAGATTGTCCTGCTCCTCGCGCCGGTGGCTCTCGAGCTGCTCCGTCAGGCGCTGGCCGCGCGCTTCGGCGAGCAGCACCTGTTCTTCCTCGGATCGCCATCACCCTGGATGACGCTGTTCGTCGCGATCGCCACGGTGCTCTGCGTCGCGACGCCGATCAAGATCTGGAACAGCGCGCGCATCGAGCATCGCCTGCAGGAACAGGAGAAGCTGCTGCTGGCGGCGAAGATCGAGGCGCTCAAGAGCCAGATCAACCCGCATTTCCTCTTCAACACGCTGACCTCGATCGCGTCGCTCATTCGTTCGCAACCCGACACCGCGCGGATGCTGATCGTCAGGCTGTCGGGTCTGCTGCGGCGCCTGCTTCGCAGCCACGAGCACTTCGTGACCCTGCGCGAAGAGCTCGAATCGGTGGACGAGTATCTCGACATCGAGGTCGTACGCTTCGGACCGAAGCTGTGTGTGCGGAAGGAGATCAGCCCCGAAACGCTCGACCTGGTCGTGCCGAGCATGATCCTGCAGCCGCTCGTGGAGAACTCGATCAAGCACGGCCTGTCGCGAAAGATGGGGCCGGGATGCATCACGATCCGCAGTCACCGTGACAACGGTCGCGTCCTCATCGAGATCCAGGACGATGGAATGGGATTTGTCCTCGATCGCCTCGATCAGCCGATGTCGTCGGGAATCGGACTGGCCAACGTCCGCGAGCGTCTCCGGGTCATCTACGGCGCCAACTACCAGCTGAGGATGACCAGCGAACCGGGCAAAGGCACGAGCGCGCAGATCGTCGTTCCCGAGCTCGTGGCCCCGGAGCAAATCACCGCGTGACGAACGCCCTCCGAGTGATCGTCGTAGACGATGAGCAGTTGGCGCGGGACGAGTTGTGCTATCAGCTCGAGCATGTCGGTGACGTCGAGGTCGTTGCACAAGCGGGCAATGGTATAGAGGCGGTCGCCGCGATCGACCGATTGGAACCGGATCTCGTCTTTCTAGATGTGCAGATGCCGGGTCTGAGCGGGTTCGAGGTGGCGAGGCAGCTGCTCCAGCGTCCCGACGACGCGCCGGCGCTGATTTTCGTCACCGCCTTCGACCAGCACGCGATCGAAGCCTTCGAGGTCAACGCGGTGGACTATCTGCTCAAGCCGGTCGAGGTGCCGCGTCTGGATCAGGCCCTGCAGCGGGCGCGGCGGCGTCTGGCGTCAGAACGGCCGAGCCAGGCACCGGCCGTCAACGATCAGCTCGAAAAAATCGTAAAGATGATGGCGGACCGGCACGTCCGCCGTGAGCAGGTGGCGGTCAAGGTCGGCGAGCGCTTCGTGCTCGTGCAAGCCGAGGAGATCATCTTCGCCTCACTGGCCGACGAGTCGATTAACATAGTAACGGGGCACGTGACAGGCACCTCCAACTACCGGACCCTGGACGACTTACAGGCCCGGCTGGATCCGGAGATCTTCTGGAGAGTGCACCGGTCGCACCTCGTCAATATCAATAAGATCAAGGAGATTGTCCCTTGGTTCAGCAGGAACTATATCCTTCGGATGAAGGACGCCAAGGCCACAGAGATTCCGGTCAGCCGGTCGCAGACGAAGCGGCTTCGGGAGTACCTGAAGCTGTAACGTTCACGGCCGCAGAGCCCCAGACCCTCGAATACACCGAGCTCACCCCGACGCCCGATACCACCGTGCCCATGTACGGTGACGCCGCAGTGACGGCCGGCACGCCGCCCGCCGACAACGTGCGCGGCGAATTCGAGGAT
>Ga0081539_10001190_pt1 | contig 46973 bp, 56 predicted proteins | sample TabmetS4T2R2_FD_71023 | JGI IMG/M metagenome (GOLD analysis project Ga0081539, IMG submission 71023) | Tabebuia heterophylla rhizosphere microbial communities from the University of Puerto Rico - S4T2R2 | ecosystem: Host-associated > Plants > Roots > Rhizosphere ... | reverse complement strand
GGGGGCGGTTTGGGGGCCGGCGGCGCGTGGAGGCCGACCGTCTCGGCCGGGAGCGGCTCGAGGCCGCGCGCCACGCGCTCGAGCGCCGCCGTCGATCGGGCCGGCAGCGGCATCCACGTGCCGTCCTCCGCCACGAGCAGGCGCAGCTCAGGCACCCAGTAGCTCGTCGTGCGGCCGATCGTCTCGCCCGCGTGCGTGACCGTCCCGCGCAGGCTGATCACACCGCCGCGCATGGGGGGCGGCACCGTCGGGTTCCCGCCGTTCATCAGGCCGTCGAGGATCGCGTGATCGCGCGTGGTGACGCAGGCGTCGAGGCCGCAGACCTTGACCGTGGTGATCTCCTTGGCCGCGGCCGAGGGGGCTGCGACGAGCGCGGCGATCGCGACGAGCACGCTGACGAGCCGCATGCCCCCATTACACACCGCAGCGCGGGTCGGTTCCAGCGCCGCACCGGGCACCCGTCCGGGGGTCAGACGAAGATCACCGCGTGCAGATTGATGTAACTCCCGGCCGCACGCGTCCGTCTCTGGCGTCGTGAGCCCGGATCTGGCCTCATCCTCACCCCAGGCCCCGGACGACGCCGACCTCGTGCGCCGCACCAGACGTGGCGAGTTGAGCGCGTTCGAGGAGCTCGTCGACCGCCACCGGTCGGTGGTGGTGCGCGTGGCGGGCCGGATCGTCGGTGCCGACGAGGCGGAGGACATCAGCCAGGACGCGTTCCTCCGGGCGTTCCACCGCCTTCACCACTTCCGCGGCGAGGCGCCGTTCCGCTCGTGGCTGCTGCGAATCACTCACAACGCCGCGCTCGACCATCTCCAGCGCCGGCGCCCGGAGCCCGTGGACCCGGCGACGCTCGACACGTCCGAGCCGACCACGTCGCGGCCGCCGGCGGACCGCCTCGAGATGCGCGAGCGGATCGAGCGCCTGGAACGCAAGCTCCACGGGCTCTCGCCCGCGCACAGGATCGTCCTGGTCCTGCGGGACGTGGAGGGCCTGAGCTACGACGAGATCGCAGACATCACGGACACGCCCCTTGGGAGCGTCAAGGGCCGGCTGCACCGCGCCCGGGACGAGTTCGTCGAGATGCTGCGTCGCAACTCCTACGACTGGGAGCTACCGCAATGAGCGATGCGCCCGAACCGCCGAGCGATGCGGCCGAGTCCCGCGCAATCGAGCTGCTACGTCTGGTCGGGAGCCAGACGCCATCGGTCAGCGCGCGCTTCACGGCGGCGCTCGTCGCCCGAGCGCGCGCGCAGCGTGCCGTCGCCGAACCCCTGAGAGCGCTCGGCGGCCTGATGGCGGCGTTGGCGTTCGCGGTCTCCGGCGCGGTCCAGATCGCCCGTCGGGAGCGGCGCAGGTGATCGGGACCGTCGTCGACCGCGCCGGCGATCAGCTCGGTCAATTCCTCCCGCGCTTGGGCGGCGCACTGCTGCTGCTCATCCTCGGGCTGCTGGCGGCGATCGTGCTCGGCCGGCTCGTGCGCAGCGCGCTCGTGCGGGCGGGCCTCGACCGGTTCGCCGATCGCTCCGGAACGAGCGAGCTGCTAGCGCAAGCTGGGCTCGGGAGCTCGCTCGCAGCGCTTCTCGGAACGGCAGTGCGGCTCACGATCGTCGTGGTCGTGACGTTCGCTGCGCTCACGTTGCTCGGGCTCGAGTTCCTGAGCGACTCGCTCAACGCGGGCGTCCTGTTCATCCCGCGGCTCCTCGCAGCGTTGGCGCTCCTGCTCATCGGCATCGTCCTCGGTGCCTTCGTGCGCGCGTGGCTCGAGCGGACGTCGGCCCAACTCGACTTCCCGGTCGCCATCGGACCCGTCGCGCAGGTGCTCCTGATCGCCGTGTTCGGGCTGTGTGCGGCCGCGCAGGCCGGTGTTCGCGTCGGGCCACTGACGGCCATCGCCGTCGTGGTCCTGGGCGCGATCGCCGTCACCCTGACGCTCTCCTTCGGCCTCGGCGCGCGCGAGATCGCGCGATCGCTCACGAGCAGCCGCTATGCGCGCGCGGACTTCGAGGTCGGGCAGACGATTCGCGTCGGCGAGATGCGCGGCGAGATCGTCCGCATCGACGCGGCTGCCACGACGCTCAAGTCAGGCGACGACACGATTCGCATCCCGAACAGCATCCTCGTGGAGCGGATCGTGGTCGTCGAGGCAGCCGGCGGGCAGAGCATGTAACTCCTGCGTCCGCCGCGCCGTCCGAAGGGGCGTGGAGGCGACCGCTCGCAATGAGGAGAGACTGCTCTTCGAGCGCCTAAGGGCCGACAGGAGCGCCGAGAATCGCGAGCGGGCGTTCCGGCGCTACCTGCCGCTGGCGCACAGTCTCGCCGCCCGCTACCGGGGCTGCGGCGAGCCACTCGAGGATCTCAAGCAGGTCGCCGGGATCGGGCTGCTCAATGCGATCGACCGGTTCGACCCGGCCCGCGGCAGTGCGTTCAGCAGCTTCGCGGTGCCGACGATTCTCGGCGAGCTCCGCCGGCACTTCCGCGACCGGACATGGGCGGTGCGGGTGCCACGGCAGCTTCAGGAGCTCTCTCTGCGCGCCGAGCGCGCCCGCGACGAGCTGACGTCATCGCTCGGCCGCCAACCGACGATCGGCGAGTTGGCGCGTCGAGTGGAGGCGAGCGAGGAGATGATCCTTCAGGCGCTCGAGCTCGACGGCGCTCGCCACACGATTCCGCTCGATCCGCAACGTGACGACGGCCGAGACGCCGACGAGCTGTCCGCACCGGACGATGACGGGTACGCGCGCGCCGACGATCGCGCCGTCCTCGCTCCCCTGCTCGGCGCGCTGAGTGCCCAGGAGGCCATGATCGTCTTCCTGCGATTCAGCGAGGACCTCACGCAGGACGCGATCGCTCGCCGCGTCGGCGTCTCTCAGATGCACGTCTCACGCGTGCTGTGCCGCAGCCTCAGCCGGCTCCGCGACGGCGCTGCTTGACGCCGGCGATCAGGTAGACGCTCGACCCCGACGCCGCCGACACCAGCAGGTCCGGCGCGCCGTTGCGGTCGACGTCACCGAGGCCGACGGCGTCGAAGCCGAGGTTCTCCTGTTCGGTGGTCGACGTGATCGTGCGCAGGATCCGGCCGGTGCGGCCGGAGCGGATGTCGACGCGGCCGCCGCCGGGGACGACGTCGCTCGCCGTGTACGAGCCGACCGCGAGGTCGACGCGCCCGTCGTCGTCCACGTCGCCGGCCTCGCGGCCCGGCCCCGTCCCGTCGCCCGGCGCGCCGAACCACTGATGGATGACCGAGCCGTCGCGCCCGGAGTACACCCCGGCGTAGCCGGCGCCGCCGCCGGCGGCGTAGTCGGCGGCGTAGAGGTCGGGGACACGGTCGCGGTCGACGCGGCCGACGCCGGCCACGAAGAAGTTCGCGAAGGCGCCAGGAGCGGGAGGCGGGGCGAGCGAGAACAGCTCGCCGCCGAGGCTCGAGAACACGTGGGCGCCCGGCTCGGTGAACGCCCCGACGATCAGGTCCGGGCGGCGGTCCCGATCCAGGCTGCGCGTCCAGTCGGTCGCCGACCCGAACCCGTCGCCCGCGTTGCCGTCGATCCGGCGCAGCAGCTCGTAGGTCCGGCCCGAGTACACGTAGGCGGCGCCGGCGCCGCCGTTGACCCCGATCGCGCCGACGAGCACGTCGGCGTGTCCGTCACCGTCCTGGTCGCCCGCGCTCGCCACCGCGTAGCCGAGCTGGTCGTTGGGCGGCCCTCCCTCCCAGGTGTGCAGCAGCGTGCCCGTGCGCCCTGAGTACAGGTACGCGCGGCCGGGGCCGCCCGCGGCGCCGGTCCCGGGCGCGCCGCTGACGATGTCGTGCACGCCGTCGCCGTCGGTGTCGCCGGCGTCCGCGATCGCTCCTCCCTGGAAGTCGTTCGCGACACCGGGCAGGCGGTAGATGAGGCGGCCGGACCGGCCGGAGTACACGTAGGTCGTGCCGCCGTCGGGCGTGTTCGGCTCGCTGATGATCAGGTCGGTGGCGTGGTCGCCGTCGATGTCGCGGAGCTCGCTGACCGCCCAGCCGAAGTAGCCGCCGGGCGCGCCGTGCCAGGTGTGCAGCACCCGCACGTGCTCGACGAACCCGTTGTTGCCCTGTGCCGCCGCGCTCGCCGGCGCGCCGAGCGCCAGGGCGAGCGTGACGAGCGCCGCGCCGCGAAGCCGCATCGCCGTCCTCCTGATCGGTGTGCCGCGGTTCTACGAGGCGGTGGCGCGGACCGCTTCCACGATCGTGCGCAGTTCGGTGCCGCGCAGGGTCGAGGGCGGGTGGCCGAAGGCGGACCGGAAGCGGTCGCTGAAGTGGCTCGGGGAGCAGTAGCCGAGGTCGACGGCGAGGCGCGACAGGTCGGTGTCCGGCTCGGTCGCGAGCCGGTCGACCGCCGCGCGCAGTCGCAGGCCGTGGACGTAGCCCGCCAGCGAGAAGCCGGTGTGCGCGCGGAACACGCGGGCCAGGTGGAAGGGCGACACGAACAGCGCCGCCGCGAGCTCGCGCAGGGAGAGGCGCTGGGCCATGCGCTCGGTCAGCAGCTCCTTGGCCGCCTCGGCGAGGTCGGCGTGGTCGGCCCGCGTGCGCACGCGGCGGGCGGGGTCGGCGCCGGCGGTCGTGCCGACCGCGTCGTCGAGCAGCCGGAGCGCGGCCTCCTCGGCGAGCAGCCGGTCGGGCTCCGGCTCGCGCGCCAGGTGGTTCGCCACGGCGACGGCGAGCAGGTACGTGCGGGCCCCGGACGGCCGCGCCGGACCGGCGGGCGCGCGCTCGAACAGCTCGGGCGCGACCTCCAGCCACAGCGAGCGGTCGCCGCGAGCATCGCGCAGGCCGCGCCGGTAGCGCTGGTGCGAGCGGTAGTACACGACGTCGTTGGGCGTGACGAGCACGGGATGCGCGCCGTCCTGCTCGATCAGCACCCGCGTCCGCGGGAACACGACGTGCGGCGAGCCGCCGATGTCGTTGACCTCGTCCCACAACCGGTCCCCGCGCGCGCAGGCGAACTCCCCGAGCGTCAGCTCCGGGATCGCCAGCAGCACCGTCGAGGCCACGGCGCGACTCTACGCTTGTGGGCGGCATGCGTGACATCGAGACCAGAGCCGACTGCGAACGCCTCGTGCGGTTGTTCTACGGGCGCGCGCTCGAGGACCCGGTGATCGGGTTCCTGTTCACCGACGTCGCGCGGCTCGACCTCGAGGCGCACGTGCCCCGCATCACGTCGTTCTGGGAGACGATCCTGCTCGGGGCCCAGTCCTACGGCGGCGGCGCGTTCAGGCCCCACGCGGCGCTGCACATGAAGGCGCCGCTGCGCCGCGCGCACTTCGAGCAGTGGCTGCGGTTGTGGGTCACGGCGGTCGACGAGCTGTTCGCGGGCGAGCGCGCCGAGCTGGCCAAGGCACACGCGCGGCGCGTCGCCGCCGCGTTCCATGCGCGCCTCGCGTCGGTCGAGCGGCCCGCCGGCCCGCCGGGCCTGACGATCACCCAGCACTGATGGCGCGCTGACGAAGGAGCGCATTCGCGATGCAGATCACCCGAAGCAGCGTCGACACCCAGAAGGGACCGTCCGACTGGTTCACCGGCGACGTCTACATCGACGCGGTAGCCGCGCCGGCCGGCAGCTCCACGTTCGCCGCCGCCGCCGTCCACTTCACACCGGGCGCCCGCACCGCCTGGCACACCCACCCGCACGGCCAGACGATCTTCGTCACCGAGGGCGTCGGCCTCTGCCAGCGCGAGGGCGGCCCGGTCGAGGTCATCCGGCCCGGCGACCGCGTGTTCTTCGAGCCGGCGGAGAACCACTGGCACGGCGCCGCCCCGAACCGGTTCATGGTCCACATCGCCATCCACCAGGTCGACGAGACCGGCAGCCCGGTCACCTGGGGCGAGCACGTCACCGACGAGCAGTACGCCGCCGCGCCCGCTTCTGGCTGACGCGGTGCCCATCCCGCGCGTTGCTTGCGCCATGCTACCTGAGCATGCATTTTGCTATCATCACGGCGTGGCGAACGTGCACGTACGCGATGTCCCCGAGGACATCCACCGCCGCCTCAAGGCGCAGGCTGCGATGGCTGGACAGTCGTTGAACGAGTTCCTCGTGGCGCGCATGTCCGACATTGCGCGGACACCCTCCGTGGCGGAGCTCGCCGAGCGCATCCGGCGGCGGGGACCGTACGAGGGTCCGTCCAGCGCGGAGCTCATCCGCGAGGACCGCGACGCGCGGTGATCGTCGTCGACGCGTCGACGCTGGCGGACTACCTGGTCGGCCGCGAACCCGCGCTCGACGCCGTGGCCGAGGCGCTCGGCGCCGACACCGAGCAGCCGCTGCACGCTCCCGAGCTCGTGTGGCCGGAGACGCTGAATGCGCTGCGGCGCATGGCACGACGCGGCGACATCGGCGACGACCGCGCAACGCAGGCCGCCCTCGAGCTTTCGGAAGTCCGCCTGATCTGCTACCCGCACGCGCCACTTGGGGAGCGCGTGTGGAGCATGCGCCACGAGTTGACGGCATACGACGCGACCTATCTCGCGCTGGCGCTCGGGCTCGACGACCCGCTGCTGTTGACCGGAGATAGCGGACTCGCCGCCCGTGCCGGCGCGATGTTGGGGGCCCACCGCGTGACGGTCACGCGCTAGCGCCCACGGCGGGGTTCAGCTCAGCCGCTCGGCCAGTCCGATGATGATCCCGTCAGGGCCGCGGAGGAAGCAGAGCCGGTACATGTTCTCGTACTGCGCGAGCTCGCCGACGAGCTCGGCACCGTGGCGGCGCAGGCGGGCGACGACGTCGTCGATGTCGTCGACGGCGAACATGATGCGGCGCAGGCCCAGCGTGTTCACCGGCGCGTTCTCCGGCTCGGCTCTGACCGCCGGCGGCGTGTGGAACTTCGTCAGCTCGACCCGGCCGTGGCCATCCGGGGTGCGCATCATGGCCAGGTCGGCGCGCACGTCGTCGAGCCCGACCACGCGGTCCACCCACCGCCCCTCGTTCCTCGCCTCGCCTTCCAGCTCCATGCCGAGCTCGGCGAAGAACGCCTTGGCAGCCTCGAGGTCGTCGACGACGATGAGGACGTTGTCCATCCGCTGAAGCGTCATAGGTCTCCTGGTGTCGCCGCGGCGGGGAGCTGCACCGCCACGCAGAGCCCCCCGGCGGCCCGGGGGGTGAGAGTGAGGGTCCCGTCGTGTGCCTCGGTGATGCGCTTGACGATCGCCAGGCCGAGGCCGACGCCCGCGTGGTCGCCGCGTACGCGTTGCGTGCCGCGCTGAAACGGCTCGACGAGCGTGGAGACCAACTGTGGGGCGAGCTTCTCGCCGGTGTTGTCGACCGTGAGCGCCACGGTCCTGGGGTGCACGCTCGTCCTGACCCACACGGTGCCCCGGTCGGGCAGGTTGTGGACGATCGCGTTGTGCACGAGGTTCGTCGTCATCTGGAGCAGGAGGGCCGATGAGCCGACGGCGGGGGTGACGTCGCCGGAGGTCTCGACGGTGATGCCGCGATCCTCGGCGAGGGGGAGAAGCGTTTCGGTGGCTTCCTCGGCGATCAGGGACAGGTCGACGGGTTCTGGCACGAAGGACCGCTGGTCGGCGCGGCTGAGCAGGAGCAGCGCCTCGGTGAGGTCGATCGCGCGGGCGTTGACGGCGCGGAGCCGTTCGTCGAGCTCGCCGCCGTCGCGGTTGGGGTCGTTGCGGGCGACGTCGAGCAGGGTCTGCGTGATCGCCAGCGGAGTGCGCAGCTCGTGGGAGGCGTTGGCGGCGAAGCGCTGCTGCTCGGCGACGTGGGCCTCGAGGCGCGCGAGCATCGCGTCGAAGCCGTCGGCCAGCTCGCGGAACTCGTCGCTGCGGCCCGGCAGCCGGATGCGATGGGAGAGCGATCCGGTCGCCGCGATGCGCGTGGCGTCGGTGATGCGGGTCAGCGGGGCGAGCATGCGGCCGGCGAGCAGCCACCCTCCCACGAGGCCGAACACGAGCAGGAACGTCATCACGATGGCGGCGATCGGAGCGAAGTTGCGCAGCAGGTCGGCGTGGCTGCGGACGATGAAGATCACGCCAGGGTGCGCGCCACGCGAGAGGGAGAAGTAGCCGGCGGCGAGCAGCACGGCGCCGGCGAGCATGAGAAAGCCGGCGTAGCTGAGGGTGAGCTTGAGGCGCGCGCTCAAGCCGGGGGCCCTATCCACGGTCGCCTGCCTCGCGCGCCGTGTCGATGCGGTAGCCGGCGCCGGCCACGGTGGCGATGATCCACGGCTCGCCGAGCCGTTTGCGCAGCGCCGAGACCGTGATGCGCACGGCGTTGGTGAACGGGTCCGCGTTCTGATCCCACGCCCGCCTCAGGAGGTCCTCGGCGCTGACGACGCCTCCCTCGGCAGCGACGAGCACTTCGAGCACCGCGAACTGCTTGCGGGTGAGCGCGATGTAGCGGCCGTCGCGGTAGACCTCGCGACGGAACGGGTCCAGCCGCAGGCCGGCGATCTCCCGCACGGGTGGCCGGTTGTGTGCGCGCCTACGGTCGAGCGCTCTGAGGCGGAGCACGAGCTCCCGGAGCTCGAACGGCTTGGTGAGGTAGTCGTCGGCGCCGAGCTCGAACCCCGAGGCCTTGTCGTCGAGCCGGTCGGCCGCCGTCAGCATGAGGATCGGCGTGCCGCTGTCGGAGGCGACGATGCGTCTGGCGATCTCGTCCCCGGAGGGCCCGGGGATATCCCGGTCGAGGACGGCGATGTCGTAGGCGTTGACGCTCAGCAGCTCCAGTGCCGCGTCGCCGTCACCGGCGATGTCCGCCGCGATCGCTTCCAGGCGGAGGCCGTCGCGGATCGCTTCCGCCATGTAGGGCTCGTCCTCGACCAGCAACACGCGCACGCTCGGATGCTACGAGCCGGCGCATATCGTCGGCATATCGAAAACGACATACGGGCCGGCAACACGGCGCTGCCTTCAATGGCGGCGTGAGCATCCGCGTCGGCCTCCTTGTCGTCATCGCGGCGATCGTCGCAGCGCTCGGCCACGAGTTGCCGGCGTCCTCGCGGGCCGCATGGCCCCTCGACGTCCCCCACGGCGGCCACAGTGGTCCACGCCATCGGCACCACGGCGCGCTCGGCGAGGCTGACGGTGCCGTCCCCGACGGCACGACGGTCTTCGACGACGGGGTTCCGGGCGTGGCGAAACTCGATGCTCGGCTTCTCGGCGCCCTCCGTCGGGCCGCGGGGGATGCCGCGGGCGCGGGGGTCGCTCTCGTCGTCGACAGCGGCTGGCGCTCCCCGGCGTACCAGAGGCACCTCCTCCGTGAGGCGGTCCGGAAGTACGGCTCAAAGGCGGAGGCTGCCCGGTGGGTGGCCACCCCCGGCACGTCCGCTCACGTGTCGGGGGACGCGGTCGACATCGGGCCCGCCGCGGCCGCGGCGTGGCTGTCCGAGCACGGCGCCGGGTACGGGCTGTGCCAGATCTACGGCAACGAGCCGTGGCACTACGAACTGCGCCCGGAGGCCATCGCCCACGGCTGCCCTGCCATGTACGCCGACCCCACGCAGGATCCAAGGATGCAGTGAGGCGAACGCCGCCGCGTCAGCGGGGCGTCGCGACGAAGACGGGAATCTGTCGGTCCGTGCGCTGCTGATACTCGGCGTACGGCGGGTAGGCCGCGACCGCCCGTTCCCACCATGCGGCGCGCTCGTCTCCCGTGAGCTCGCGGACGCGGACGTCGAGGGGCTGCGGGCCGTCCTGGATCGTCACGGCTTCGGGGTCGGCCTTGAGGTTGTGGTACCAGACCGGATGTCGAGGCAGCCCACCCTGCGACGCGACGAGCGCATACTCACCGCCGTGCTCGACGCGCATGAGCGGGGTCTTGCGCAGCTTGCCGGTCTTGTTGCCGCGCGTCGTCACAACGACGATCGGCAGGCCGGTGTCGCGCAACGTGTTGGCCCGCCGGCCGCCGGACGCCTCGTACTCCGCGACCTGATCGCGCACCCAACCGTACGGGCTCGGCTCGTACTCACCTTCGAGCGGGGGCATGGCGCTCACGTACCCCGGATCGACCCACGCCTTGCGCGAAGCGAAGATCGTCGAACCCGGCCAAGGAGGCAACACGGCGTACAGCACGGCGGCAAACGGGTAACCCACAGCCGTGGAGGCTGAGGTTCACATCGCGAAGGTCGAGCCGCTGGAGACGCGGACCGGCAAGACGATGTACGTCGTGCGCGACTCGGAGGGCAAGGAGTACACGACGTTCCGCCCGGCGATCGGGCAGGAGGCGGCGAAGTACGAGGGGCGCCGCGCGCGCATCGAGTACCACGAGCAGGAGCGCAACGGGTTCCAGAACGTCTATCTCGACGGCATCGCGCCGGCGGCGGAGGAGCCGGAGAGCGCCGGGTCGAGCACGGAGCCGGAGGAGGCGGCCTGGCGGACGGCGGTCGAGGCCGCGCCGTGGGTCCTCGGGACCAACGAGCCCGACCACGAGGTCCCGCCCGAGGAGCTCTACGAGAAGCTCGAGCCGTTCAAGCGCCTCGTCGCGGACGACATCCGGCGCGACGGCGACGACGGCGACGACTGACTCAGGGGTGCGGCGTCTCGCCGGCGGCGAGCATGCCGACGTACTTCTCGATCCGGCGGGCGCGTGTCTCGGCCTTCTTGGCCGTCTGGACGCGGTGGAGGATCGAGTAGCGGTTCTGGCCGCTCAAGGCCGCGAAGGCCTCCGTGAGACCCGCGTCGGCCAGAGCCGCCGCGAGGTCGTCCGGCACCCCCGCCGTGGCCATGCCGTCGTACGCCGCGTCCCAGCGCCCGTCGGCCTTCGCGCGCTCGATCTCGGCCAGGCCGGCCGGCCGCATCCGCCCGGCCGCGATCAGCGCCTCGGCCTTGACCCGGTTGACCTTCGACCACGTGCTCGTCGGGCGCCGCGGCGTGAAGCGCTGGACGAACCAGTCGTCGTCGATCCGCTTCGACCTGCCGTCGATCCAGCCGAAGCAGAGGGCGACGTCGACCGCGCTCGCCCAGTCGAGCGACGCGACGCCGGTGTGCTTCTTGGCCATCCGGACCAGCACCTCGTCGGCCGAAGCCCCGTGGGCCTCGAGCCACGCCTCGAACGCGCCCGCGTCGGCGAAGAACTCCACGGTCAGGCGGCGCGCGCCAGCCGCGGGTTCCAGAACTCGGCGTCGAGCGAGCCGAGCCACGTCGACGGCGGCGCGGCCGCGTGGTACTCGCGGCCGAGCGCGGCCCAGTCGGCCCGTGCCCGCAGCTCGCCGAGCGTCGAGAAGACCAGGCCCTCCATGCGCCGGATGAGCAGCGCCTGCGGCGGCAGCGTCATGCGCCGCAGGTCCTCGAAGAACTCCGACCGCGGCGAGGATCCGCGCTCGAGCAGCTCGGTCACGTACTCGGGCGTGATGCGCCGCGCGCCGGGCGCGAAGTACCACTCCGCGCCGACCCGCAGCTGGGCCAGCAGCCGTGAGGGCGCGAAGGAGGCCGGGTCCGGGAGGTAGCCGAGCGCGCTCATGCCGGCGTGCACGGCCCGCGCATCGCCGGCCTCGACGGCGCGAGCGACGGCGTGCTCGCCCGCGAGGTACGCCGGGTCGATCACGCGCATGAGCCCGAAGTCGAGGAAGCCGACGCGACCGTCGCCGAGCAGCAGGTAGTTGCCGGGATGCGGGTCGCCGGACGCGCGCCCGAGATACGTGAGCGTGCCGAAGAAGAAGCGGAAGACGATCTCGGCGAAGCGGTCGCGCTCGGCGTCGCCGAGCCGCTTGACCTCCTCGAAGCGGCGGCCCGTCAGCAGCTCGGTGACGAGCAGCCGGCGGGACGAGAGCGACGTGTACACCGCCGGCACGTGCGCGAACGGGTGGTCGCGCCAGGCGCGCGCCATTGCGCGGTGGTTCTGCGCCTCGATCTCGTAGTCGAGCTCCTCGCCGACGCGCTCGCGCAGCTCGGCGGACAGCGCCTTCACGTCGAGGCCCGGTGCGAGCCGCTTGACGAGCGGCAGCAGCAGCCCGAGGTTGCGCAGGTCGATCTCCACCGCCTCGGCCATGCCGGGGTACTGGACCTTGACGGCGACCTCGTGCCCGTCGCGCGTCACGGCTCGGTGCACCTGCCCGATCGACGCCGCCGCGAAGGCGGTCTCCTCGAACTCGGCGAAGTGCCGCGCGACCGGCCCGCCGAGCTCGCTGCGCGCGAGCCTCTCGATCGCCCGGAACGACAGCGGCGGCACGTCGTCGCGCAGCGCGGCGAGCGTGCGCTTGAACTCCTCGCGCTCGCTCTCGGGGATCGCCGTGAAGTCGACCGTCGAGAGCACCTGGCCGATCTTCATCGCGGCGCCGCGCATGTGGCCGAGCTGCTCGACGAGCTCGCGCGCCAGCGCGGCGGCGCGCTCACCGGTGGCCACGTCGGCGCGCTCGGGCGAGCGGACCAGGTTGGCCGCCTGCGTGCCCGCCCAGCGCAGGCCCTGGCCGGCCACGAGGCCGCCGAACCGGCCCGTGCGGCCGAGGCGGGAAGTGGGCGGAGGGGCGGCCATGCCACGACGGTACGGCCGCCCGCGCCGGCCTTCTATACGGGCAACCCCCGCGTGTCAGACGCCGAGCCCGATGGGGCAGGACACGCCCGTGCCGCCGAGCCCGCAGTAGCCGTTCGGGTTCTTCGCGAGGTACTGCTGGTGGTAGTCCTCGGCGTAGTAGAACGGCCCCGCGTCGGCGATCTCGGTCGTGATCTCGCCGTAGCCGGCGGCGCCGAGCTGGCGCTGGTAGGCCTCGCGGGAGGCGATCGCCGCCTCGCGCTGCGCGTCGCCCATCACGTAGATCGCCGAGCGGTACTGCGTGCCGATGTCGTTGCCCTGGCGCATGCCCTGCGTCGGGTCGTGGTTCTCCCAGAACAGCTTGAGCATCGCGTCGTAGGACGTCACGTTCGGGTCGAAGACCGCGAGCACGACCTCGGCGTGCCCGGTGCCCGCCGAGCAGACCTCCTCGTAGGTCGGGTTCGGCGTGTAGCCGCCCGCATAGCCGACGGCGGTCGTGTAGACGCCCTCGGCCTGCCAGAAGACGCGCTCGGCGCCCCAGAAGCAGCCCATGCCGACGACGATCTGCTCGTAGCCTTCGGGGAACGGCGGCCCGAGCGGCGTACCCAGCACCTCGTGGCGGGCCGGGATCGGCATCGGCGCGTCGCGGCCGGGCAGCGCCCGGTCGGCATCGATCATCTGGGTCTTGCGCGAGGAGAAGAGCATGGTGCCTACCACTGTACGGTGACGGCCTCATGCGTTACACCCGCGAGGTCTCCAAGGCGCTGGACGAGGGCCGCCCGGTGGTGGCGCTCGAGAGCACGCTGATCGCGCACGGGCTGCGACGGCCCGAGAACATCGAGGTCGCGCGGGCGATCGAGACCGTGGTGCGTGACGAGGGCGCCGTACCGGCGACGATCGCCGTCGTGGAGGGCATGGTGCGCATCGGGCTCGACCGCGAGGGGCTCGAGGCGATCGCCGCGGAGGACGTCGCCAAGTGCAGCGCCCGCGACCTGCCGGTGGTGATGGCGCGCCGCGCGACCGGCGCCACGACCGTCGCCGCCACCGCCACGCTCGCCGTCCGCGCCGGGATCGGCGTGTTCGCCACCGGCGGCCTCGGCGGCGTGCACCGCGAGGCGCGCGAGAGCTGGGACGAGTCGGCCGACCTGACGACGCTGGGCCAGACCCCGATCACCGTCGTGTGCGCGGGCGTGAAGTCGATCCTCGACGTCGAGGCGACGCTCGAGCGCCTCGAGACGCTCAACGTGACGCTGCTCGGGTATCAGACCGACCGCTTCCCGGGGTTCTACCTCGCCGACAGCGGCTTCCCGGTGCCGTGGCGCGTGGAGACGCCCGAGCAGGTGGCGGACATCGCGCACGCGCGCGCCGAGCTGGGGCTCGGCGCGATCGTCGTCGCCAACCCGATCGAGGACGAGCTCGAGCCCGAGCTGCACGAGCGCGTGCTCCGCGAGGGCCTCGAGGCGGCCGCGCGGGAGGGCATCCGCGGCAAGGACGTCACGCCGTTCCTGCTCGACCGCTTCCACCGCGAGACCGACGGCGCGAGCCTGGAGGCCAATGTCCGGCTCGTGCTGCGCAACGCCGCGCTGGCGGCGCAGATCGCCCGCGCGACGGCATGACGCTCGTCGTCCTCGGCGACCTCATGGTCGACGTGGTGACGAGGATCTCCGGGCCGCTCGCCCGCGGCAGCGACACGCCCGCGGAGATCGCCGTGCGCGGCGGCGGCTCGGGCGCCAACGTCGCGGCGTGGGCCGCATGGCTGGGGACGCCGGTGGTCTTCGGCTGCCGCGTCGGGGACGACGAGCGGGGCCGCGCCGCCGTCGCCGAGCTGCGCGGCGTCGACGTGCGCGCCGCGGTCGACCCCGCGCGGCCGACCGGCACCTGCGTCGTCCTCGTCGAGCGCGGCGGCGAGCGCACGATGCTGCCCGACGCCGGGGCCAACGACGGTCCGCTGCCCGACGTCGAGCCGGGCGACCACCTGCACGTGGTCGGCTACGCGCTGGTGCGCGAGGGCCCGCGGGCGAGCGCGCTGGCGGCCATCGAGCGCGCCCGCGCCGCCGGCGTCACGGTCTCGGTCGACCCGTCCTCGTGGGCCCTGCTGCGGCCGGGCGCGATCCCGCCGGTCGACCTGCTGCTCGCCAATGCCGACGAGGCGGCGCGGCTGGACGGGGGCGAGATGGTCGTCAAGCTCGGTCCGGACGGCGCGCGCTGGGGCGAGGTCCGCGTGCCCGCCGAACCGGTCGCGGTCGTGGACACCACCGGCGCGGGCGACGCGTTCGCCGCCGGCTTCCTCACCGCGCGCCTGCGCGGCGCCGGGCCGCGCGAGGCGCTGACAGAGGGATGCCGGGTGGCCGCGCGCGCGGTGGCGCAGGTGGGCGCCCGGCCCGAGTACGATTGACTGGTCAGTCAACGTACGGGGAGCCACCGGAATGCCTGAAGCCGTCATCGTCGACGCCGTCCGCACGCCGATCGGGCGCGCGGCCAAGGGATCGCTCAAGGACGTCCGCGCGGACGACCTCGCCGCGGTGCCGCTGAGGGCCCTGGTCGAGCGCAACCCCGGCGTCGACTTCGCCGAGACCGACGACGTGATGATGGGGTGCGGCTTCCAGATGGGCGAGGCCGGCTACAACGTCGGCCGCAACGCCGCGCTGCTCGCCGGCATCGACCATCACGTGCCGGCGACGACGGTCAACCGCTTCTGCGCCTCCTCGCTCCAGACCATCCGGATGGCCTTCCACGCGATCAGGGCCGGCGAGGGCGACCAGTACGTCGCGGCCGGCGTCGAGGCGGTCTCCCGCTTCCCGCAGCACGCGCCGTTCGACCCGCACTCGCAGCTCGACGGCTCCGACGGCGCGCCGTACAACGTCTACATCCCGATGGGCCTCACGGCCGAGAACGTCGCGAAGCGCTGCAACGTCAGCCGCGAGGCGCAGGACGAGTGGGCGGTCGTCTCGCAGAGCCGCGCGGTCGAGGCGCGCGACTCCGGCCACTTCGACGCCGAGATCGTCCCGGTCGGCGAGGTCACGCGCGACGACGGCCCGCGCCCGGGCACGACGATGGAGGTCCTCGCTCAGCTCAAGCCCGCCTTCGACCCGGAGAGCGGCACGGTCACGGCCGGCAACTCGTGCCCGCTCAACGACGGCGCCGCCGCCGTGCTCGTCATGTCGGCCGAGAAGGCCGACGCGCTCGGGCTCGAGCCCAAGGCGCGCATCCTCGCCTCGTCGGTCGCCGCGATCCGGCCCGAGATCATGGGCCTCGGCCCGATCCCGGCGGTCAAGGCCGTGCTCGAGCAGGCCGGCATGACGCTCGACGACATCGACATCGTCGAGATCAACGAGGCGTTCGCCGCGCAGATCGTGCCGTGCCGCGACGAGCTCGGGATCGACCCGGAGAAGCTGAACCCGTTCGGCGGCGCGATCGCGCTCGGCCATCCGTTCGGCATGACCGGCGCGCGCATCATGACCACGCTGCTCAACGGCCTGAAGGCGACCGGCGGCACCTACGGGCTCGAGACGATGTGCGTGGCCGGCGGCATGGGCCAGGCGATGATCGTGGAGCGCTTGAACTAGGTCCCGGTGATCCTGCCATCCTCGGGGGATGCGGATCCTCTTCGTGTGCATGGGCAACATCTGCCGCTCCCCCACCGCCGAAGGCGTCATGCGGCGGGCGCTCGACGACGCCGGGCTCGACGTCGAGGTCGAGAGCGCGGGCACGGGCGGGTGGCACGTCGGGGAGCCGCCGGACGAGCGTGCGACGGCCGCCGCCGCGCGCCGGGGCGTGACACTGGAGGGCTCCGCCCGGCAGATCGCGCCGGAGGACTTCCGCCGCTTCGACCTGCTCGTCGCGCTCGACCGCGCCAACCTGCGCGAGCTGCTGGCGCTGGCGCCCGACGAGGAGGCGGCCGAGAAGGTGCGCCTGCTGCGCGAGTTCGATCCCGCCGCGGCCGGCGGGGACCTCGACGTCCCCGACCCCTACTACGGCGGGGACCGGGGCTTCGAGACCGTGCTCGACCAGGTCGAGGCGGCCTGCCGCGGGCTGCTCGACGAGCTGCGCGCCCGCGTGTGAGCCTCGACACGGCGGTCGCGGCCGCGGTCGGCGGCTCTGTGGCGCGGCTGCGGCCGGTGGGCGGGGGCGACATCAACGACGCCTACCTGGCCGAGCTCGCCGACGGGCGCCGCGCGTTCGTCAAGACACGCGCCGGCGCGCCCGCGGGCGAGTACGCCGCCGAGGCGGCGGCGCTGCGCTGGCTCGGCGCGCCGGGCGCGCTCGGCGTGCCGGAGGTGCTGGGCGTCTCCGACGCATTGCTCGCGCTCGAGTGGCTCGAGGGGGGGCCGGCCGGTGACGCCGCCGACCTGGGGCGGGGCCTGGCCCGCGTGCACGCCGCGGGCGCGGACGCGTTCGGCGGCGACGGCCCGCTGCGCATCGGCCGCATCGAGCTGCCCAACGACCCGCTCGACGACTGGCCGCGCTTCTACGCCGAGCGCCGGCTGCTCCCGCTCGTGGGACCCGCGCGCGACGGCGGCGCGCTCTCCGAGGCCGGCGCGCGCGCCGTCGAGCGCGTGTGCGAGCGGATCCACGAGCTGGCGGGGCCGCCCGAGCCGCCGGCGCGCCTGCACGGCGACCTGTGGAGCGGCAACGTGCTGTGGAGCGCCGGCCGCCCCTACCTGATCGACCCGATCGCCTACGGCGGCCACCGCGAGGTCGACCTCGCGATGCTGCGCCTGTTCGGCGCGCCGGGGCCGCGCTTCCTCGCCGCCTACGAGGAGGTCGCGCCGTTCGCCGACGGCCACGAGGACCGCGTCGCGCTCTACCAGCTCTTCCCGCTCCTCGTGCACACCGTGCTGTTCGGCGACGGCTACGGCGGCTCCGCCGAGCGCGCCGCCCGTCAATACGCTGGGTAGATGACCGTAGGATCGATGGTCTGATGGACCTTGGGATCGCGGGGCGGGTGGCGGTCGTGACCGGCGCGAGCCGCGGGATCGGCGCTGCGACCGCCGATCGGCTCGAGGCCGAGGGCGCGCGCGTGGTGCGCGTCTCGCGCGGCGAGGGGATCGACGTGGCGGCCGTGGACGCCGCCGACCGGATCGCCGAACGCGCGGCCGGGCCCGTCGACATCCTCGTCAACAACGCCGGCACGAGCTTCGCGCGCGGGCTCGACGAGCTCAGCGACGACGACTGGAACGGCCTGTGGGAGCTGCACGTGATGGCGTCGATGCGGCTGATGCGCGCGTTCGCGCCCGGCATGGCCGAGCGCGAGTGGGGGCGGATCGTCAACGTCACGTCGTCCGCCGCCAAGCGGCCGTCGCTCACCAACGCCGCCTACGCCGTCACCAAGTCGGCGCAGGCGACGCTCAGCCGCGTGTTCGCCGACACCTACGCGGCACAGGGCGTGCTCGTCAACTCGGTGGCGCCCGGGCCCGTGAGCTCCGGCCTGTGGGTCGACGAGGGCGGCCTCGGCGACCAGACCGCCCGCGCCAAGGGCCTCGGCTCGCGCCAGGAGGCGCTCGACGCGCAGGCCGCCAAGGTCCCGCTCGGCCGCTTCGGCGAGCCGGATGAGATCGCCTCGGTCGTCGCGTTCCTCTGCTCCGAGCTGGCGTCGAACGTCACCGGCGCCCACTGGTCGGCGGACGGCGGCGCCTTCGCCGCGATCGTCTAGCGCTTGATCGTCAGCCTGAAGGTCATGACGGTGGCGTTGCCCGTCGCGTCACGGACGGTGACGAGCGCCTTCGCCTTGAGCCTCTTGTGCGTCTTGAGCGCCTTCTTGGCCTTGGAGGAGAGCTTGATCTTCACCGCCGCCGCCTGACCGGTCCCGGCCGCGAAGCCGGCGCTGCCGAGCGTCACGCTCCTGGCCGTGAGCGCGACGGTGCCGTCCGTCGGCTCGAGCGCGGGGCCGAGCTTGAAGACGACCGCCTGCGAGCGGACCTTCAGCGTCTTGTTCGTCGCCGGGATCGTCACGACCGGGCCGGTGGTGTCGGGCGGCTCGGAGACCGTGTAGGCGACCGTGCGGCGCGTCACGTTGCCGGCGGCGTCGCGCGCCGTGACCGCGAACGTGTGGCGGCCCGCGGCGCGCGTGTCGACCGCCGCGCCGCGCGGGACGGCGCCGGTGCACGCGTCCGAGCACGCGTACGCCGCGAGGACGCGGGCGCCCTTGACGTACGTCGCGCCCGCGACCGGGGACGTGATCGAGACGGTCGGCGCCTTCGTGTCGACGCGCGCCGCGCGCGAGGTCTTCGTCGGCTCCGTGTTGCCCGCGCCGTCGGTCGAGTGGTACCGGATGGTCTCGCCGTCGTGCAGCACCGGCTTGTGCGCCGGGTCGTAGGCCACGGGCGGCGCGCCGCCGATCGCGTAGTAGGTCTGCGTCACGCCGCCCCAGCCGGTGTCGGCGGCAGACAGGGTGACCGTCACGGCGTGGTTGACGGGCCCGGCGGGCACGTTGTCGGTCGTGAGCGGGGCGCTGACGTCGACGGAGATCGAGAACGGCTGCGTGGCGGCGGCGAAGACGCCGTCGGAGGCGGAGAGGGTGCCGGCGTAGACGCCGGTGGCGGTCGGCGTGCCGGTGATCTGGCCGCCGGCGAGCGCCAGCCCGGGCGGCAGCGCGCCGGCCGTCACGGACAGCGTCGCGGGGAAGGTCCCGTCCTGGACGGCGTAGGCGTAGGGCTCGTTCGAGGCGTGCGCGGCCGGCGCGCTCAGGGCCGGCGCCTGGCCGAGCTTGCCGAACTCGTCCTTGCCCCAGCATACGACGGCGCCGCCGGTCGTGACGGCGCACGTGTGCGTGAAGCCCGCGCTGATCGCCTTGACCGTGCCGAGGCCGGGCGGGACCGTGCGCTGCCCGTTGCCGTTGTCGCCCCAGCACACCGCGGTGCCGTCGGCCTTGATCGCGCACGTGTGGAACGCGCCGGCGCTGACCTGGCTGACGTGGCCGATGTCGGTCGGCACCGTGCTCTGGCCCGCGCTGTCGTCGCCCCAGCACACCGGCGTGCCGTCGGACTCGATCGCGCACGTGTGCTCGAGGCCGGCGCTGACCTGCGTCACGGCCGTCACGGCGGACGGGATCGTGCTCTGCGCGAGCAGGTTCCAGCCCCAGCACTTCGGCGCGCCGCCGGGAAGGATGGCGCAGGTGTGGAAGCCGCCCACGGTGATCTGGGTCACGTGCTCGGCGCCGGTGGGGATCGCGGTCTGGCCGTCGCTGTCGTAGCCCCAGCAGATCGGCGTGCCGTCGGTCTCGATCGCACACGTATGGGCGAGGCCGGCGGCGATGTGGGCGACCGTGCCCACGCCGGCGGGGATCGTCGCCTGCCCGACGCTGTCGTCGCCCCAGCACACGGGCGTGCCGTCGGCCTTGACGGCGCACGTGTGCAGGCCGCCGGACTGGAGCTCCGAGACGTCGCCGATCTCCGTGGTCGTGGTCTGGTTCTTGGCGTTGCTGCCCCAGCACACGACCGCGCCGGTCGTCTTCACGGCGCACGAGTGGTCCTGGCCGACCGACACCGACGTGACGGCCGCCGACGCTGGGGCGGCGCCGACCAGCGCCACGGCGCCGACAAGTATCGAGAGCCCCCACCGCCCGCCACTGTGCGCCACGAGATCCTCCGTGATCGGTTAGCCGTCACGGACCAGTTAACCGCCGGTTGTCAGTTTTCTGCCACGACGAAGGTTCAGGTTCGCGGCGCCGCCGAGCGCGACCGCCGCGGCCACCGCGAAGCCCGCCCGGTAGCCCAGGCCGGCGATCACGGCGAGCCCGAGGGCGCTGCCGATCTGCGCCGACGCGTTGAGCACGCCGGAGGCGATGCCCTGCTCGCCGTCGCCGAGCGCGGACGTCCCGGTCGCGGTCGACGCCACGGACGCGCAGCCCAGCCCGGCGCCCATCAGCACGAACGCGACCGGCAGGGCGGCAGGCGCGAGCGTGAGCAGCGCCAGCGCGCCCGCGGCGATCGCGGCGAGCCCGCCCGCCATCGGGACGCGCCTCCCCAGGAGCGAGCCGGCGATCACCGCGACGTTGCACGGCGCGCACCACAGGCCGGCCTCGAGCGCCGAGCGGCCCAGCGACTCCTGCTGGAAGAGGACCGCCAGGAACATCGCGGGCGTGGTCGTCGCGGTCAGCGCGAGCGCGACGGCGTTCGCGCGCACGAAGCCCGGGCGGCGCAGCGCCCAGGCGGGCAGGATCGGGTCCTCGGCACGGCGCTCGACCCACAGGAACAGCGCGAACGCCGCGGCGGCCGCCGGCAGCGCGGCGCGCACCTCGGTCAGGCCGAGCACGAGCAGCGCCAGCGCGGCGGTGATCGCCGCCGTGCCCGGGAGGTCGAGCGAACGCGCGGCGCCGCGGCGCTCCGGCAGCCGCCCGGCCACGAGCGCGGCCGCGGCGCACAGCGGCACGTTGACAAGGAAGACCGCCGGCCAACCGAGGGCGGTGGTCAGGACGCCGCCCAGCACCCAGCCGGACGCGCCGCCGGCGGCGGCCGCCGCGGTGAGCCAGGCGACCGCGCGCCGGCGGTCGGGCAGCGCGGCGGTGAGCGCCAGCGCGGCGGGCGCCGCCATCGCCGCGCCGGCACCCTGCACCGCGCGGCCGGCGACGAGCGCCGCGAGGGAGGGCGCGAGCGCGCACGCCAGCGACGCGCCGCCGAACGCCACCAGGCCGGCGCGGAACAGGCGCCGGTGGCCGAGCAGGTCGCCGGCGCGGCCCGTGGCCACGAGCAGGCCGCCGAACGCCAGCGTGTAAGCGGTGATGACCCACTGGAGCGCCTCGGGCGGCAGCCCGAACGCGTGGCGCAGCGAGGGAAGCGCGACCGCGACGATCGTCACGTCGAGCACCAGGAGGAACTGCGCGGCACAGAGTGTTACCGGCAAAAGCACTATTGATGGTCTACACGACCTGACTACCGGCTAAACTCGTTTCGGTGGTAACGGATCGTGCGGACGAGCTCGAGCTGGTCGGCGGCGACATCGCGCTCGACCTCGCGAACACGGTCAACGGCCCCCGCGACGGGGTGCTCGACGAGGACTTCCTGCGCACGCCCGCCGACGTCGCCGCCTGGGCCGTGCACGCGGGCGTCGTGGACGCGGTGCCGACGGTCGACGACGACGTGCTCGCGCAGGTGCGCGCGCTGCGGCGCGCGATCTACGCCGTCTTCCGCGCCGTCGCCGAGGGCCGCGACCCCGACCCGGTCGACCTCGACGCGCTGGCCGCCATCCATGCCGCCGCGGTCGCCCGCGCGCGGCTCGCGCCCGCCGGCGACGGCTTCGCGCTCGCCTGGGACGGCGAGGTGCTCGGCCCGCTCGCCACCGCGGCCGTCGACCTGCTGCGCCACGGCCCGCTCGACCGCCTGAAGCTGTGCGACCACTGCCCCTGGCTCTTCCTCGACACGAGCCGCAACCACAGCCGGCGCTGGTGCTCGATGAACGAGTGCGGCGCGCGGGCGAAGATGCGCCGCTACCGCGCGCGTCAGCGCACGAACGAGGGCAGGCCCTCGTCGCGCGCCACGAGCTCCGCGTAACGGCCGCCGGCGGCGACCAGCTCCTCGTGCGTGCCGCGCTCGGCGACGACGCCGCCGTCGAGCACCGCGATCTGGTCGGCGTCGCGCACCGTCGACAGCCGGTGGGCGATGACGATCGTGGTGCGCCCCTCGGCGAGCTGCTCGAGCGCCTCGCCGACCGCTCGCTCGGTCTGCACGTCGAGCGCGCTCGTGGCCTCGTCGAGCACGAGCACCGGTGGGTTGCGCAGGATCGTGCGGGCGATCGCGATGCGCTGGCGCTCGCCGCCCGAGAAGCGGAAGCCGCGCTCGCCGACCACCGTGTCGTACCCCTCGGGCAGGGCCGCGATCGTGTCGTGGATCTGCGCGGCGGCGGCCGCCTCTTCGATCTCGGCGTCGGTCGCGTCGGGCCGCGCGAAGCGCAGGTTCTCGCGCACGGAGGCGTGGAAGAGGTAGGTCTCCTGCGAGACCACGCCGACCGCGTCGGTCAGCGCGCCGAAGCGAAGATCGCGCAGGTCGACGTCGTCGAGGCGGATCGCGCCGCGCTCAGGGTCGTAGAGCCGCGCCGCGAGATAGCCGACCGTGGTCTTGCCCGAGCCGGTCTCGCCGACGAGCGCGAGCTTGGATCCGGCCGGGACCGCGAGGTCCACGCCCTGGAGCGTGGGCTCGTCGCCGTAGCGGAACCAGACGTCGTCGAAGCGCACGTCGCCGCGCACGTCGCGCAGCTCGCGGTCGCCCTCGCGCAGGTCGACCTCGAGGTCGAGGTACTCGAAGACGCGCTCGAACAGCGCCAGCGACGTCTGGATGTCGACGCCGACGCCGAGCAGCGACTGGATCGGCCAGAACAGGCGCGTCTGAAGCGTCGTGAAGGCGACCAGCGTGCCGATCGTCACCGCGCCGGGCGCGAGCCCGGCGAACAGATAGACGAGCGCGGGCATCACGGCGAACGACGTCTGGATCGACGCCATCACCCAGCGGCCGGCCATGCGGGAGCGGACCTCGAGGTCGGCCAGCCGCGCGGACTCGCGCTCGAAGCGGTCGGCGAGCTCGTCGCCGCGGCCCATCGTCTTGCCGAGCAGGATCCCGGAGACCGAGAGCGACTCCTGGACAAGCGAAGAGATGTCGGCCATGGCGCCCTGGCGCGTGGTGGCGATCCGGCGCCGCTGGTCGCCGACGCGGCGCGCCAGCAGCACGAAGAGCGGCGTGAGGCCGAGCGAGAAGAGCGCAAGGCGCCAGTCGAGCAGCACCATCGCGATCACCGTGGCGATCACCGTGGTCACGCTCGAGACGATCGACGTCGCGGTGCTGGTCACGACGTTCTGCACGCCGCCGATGTCGTTGGCGATCCGCGACTGGATCTCGCCCGTCCGCGTGCGCGTGAAGAACGCGAGGCTGAGCCGCTGGAGGTGGCGGTAGACCTGCGCGCGCAGGTCGTGCATGACCTTCTGGCCCACCACGTTGGAGAGCCAGGTCTGCCCGACGCCGAGGACCCCGGTGGCGACCGACACGCCGATCATCCCGGCCACGAGCATTGCGAGCAGCCCGTCGTCGTTCTCCGGGATCGCGCGGTCGAGCACGTCCCTCAGCAGGAATGGGGAGAGCATCCCCAGTCCTGCCGAGAGGGCGATGAGCGCAAGCACCGCCGCCAACCGCCCCCGGTAGGGGCGGAAGAGGGCGGCGATGCGGCGCGTCACTAAGCGACCGCCTCCAACGGGGCCGGCTCGAGCGCGACGTCGAGCACCTCGTCGATGCTCATGACCGGGTGGAAGGTCATCTGCTCGCGCACGTCGGCGGGGACGTCGTCCAGGTCCCCGCGGTTGCGCTCGGGCATGATCACGTCGGTCAGGCCGGCGGCGTGGGCGGCGAGCACCTTCTGCTTGAGCCCGCCGATCGGCAGCACGCGGCCCTGGAGCGTGACCTCGCCGGTCATGCCGACCGTGTGCTTGACCGGGCGGCCGCTGAGCAGCGACGCCAGGGCGGTCGTCATCGTGATGCCGGCGCTCGGGCCGTCCTTGGGGATCGCGCCCGCGGGCACGTGGACGTGGAACTCCTTGCCGCCGAACGCGTCGGCGTCGAGGCCGAGCTGCTCCCGGTGCCCGCGCACGTACGAGAGCGCGATCCGGGCCGACTCCTTCATCACGTCGCCGAGCTGGCCGGTCAGCACGAGGCCGTCCTTGCCGTCCATCGAGGTCGCCTCGATGAACAGCACGTCGCCGCCCGCGCCCGTCACCGACAGGCCGGTGGCCACGCCGGGCACCGCGGTGCGCAGCGCCGCCTCGTGGAAGACCTTCTGGCGGCCGAGCGCCTCGCGCACGGCGTCGAGGTCGACCGTGATCGGCGCGTCCGCCTGGCCCGAGGCGAGCTTCGTGGCGGTCTTGCGCAGGATGGTCCCGAGCTCGCGCTCGAGGTTGCGCACGCCCGCCTCGCGGGTGTACTCGCTCACCACGGTCCTGAGCAGGTCGTCGTCGATCGCGACCTCGTTCTCGCGCAGGCCGTTGCGCTCGCGCTGGCGGGGCCACAGGTAGTCGCGCGCGATGGCGACCTTCTCGGCGACCGTGTAGCCGTCGAAGCGGATGACCTCCATGCGGTCCAGCAGCGGCCCCGGGATGGTCTCCGCCACGTTGGCGGTGGCGATGAACATGACCTCGGAGAGGTCGAGCTCGACGTCGAGGTAGTGATCGCGGAACGAGTGGTTCTGCGCGGGGTCCAGGACCTCGAGCAGCGCCGCGCTCGGGTCGCCGCGCCAGTCGGCGCCGACCTTGTCGACCTCGTCGAGCATGATCACCGGGTTCATCGTGCCAGCGTCGCGCAGCGCGCGCACGAGGCGGCCCGGGAGCGCGCCGATGTACGTGCGCCGGTGGCCGCGGATCTCGGCCTCGTCGCGGACGCCGCCGAGGCTCATGCGCACGAACTTGCGGCCGGTCGCGCGGGCGATCGACTCGCCGATGCTCGTCTTGCCGGTGCCGGGCGGGCCGATCAGCGTCAGGATCGCGCCGGAGCGCTTGTCCTGCGCGACGTTGCGCTCGACGCGCAGCTTCTTCACCGCCAGGTACTCGACGATGCGGTCCTTGACGTCCTCGAGGCCGGCGTGGTCGGCGTCCAGCACCGTACGCGCGTCGACCGGATCGAGCTTCTCGTCGGAGCGCGCGCTCCACGGCACGGCGATCAGCCAGTCCAGGTAGGACCGGATCATCGAGGCCTCGCCGGACTGCTCGCCCATGCGCTCGAGCCGGCCGAGCTCCTTGGTGGCCTGCTCCTCGACCGCCTCCGGCATCCCGGCCTCGGCGATCTTCGTGCGGTACTCCTCGACGACCGAGGCGGAGTCCTCGCCCAGCTCGCGCTGGATCGACTCCATCTGCTTGCGCAGGAAGTACTCGCGCTGCTGTTTCTCCGCGCCGGACTGGACGTCGTCGCGGATCTTGCGGCGCAGCTGGAGCTCCGTCAGGCGCTCGCGCTGGATGCGGACGGCGAGCTCGAGCCGCTCGGTGACGTCGAGCGTCTCGAGGATCTGGATCTTCTGCTCGAGCGAGACGTCGGGCGCGTAGCCGATGGTGTCGGCCAGCGGGCCGGGCTCGCGGATGGCGCGCAGCCACGCGCCGACGCGGTCGTCGACGCCGCGCAGCTCGAGGATCTCCTCGACCACGGCGCGGTACTCGCGCTCGAGCTCGCGGGTGCGGCCGTCGACCGGCACGTCGTCGGGGTGCTCGGTGACGTCGACGCGCAGCCGGCCGAGGTGGTCGGTCTGGGCGGCGCCGGCGACGCCGCGCGCCACGCCGGAGAGCGTCACGGCCCGCGCCCCGCCGGGCAGGCGCACTTGGTCGGTCACGTTCGCGATGGTGCCGACCGCGGCGAACGATGTGTCCTGACGCGGCATCAGCAGCACCTGCTGCTCGTCGCCGACGTCGACGGGGAGCGTCACGTCCATGGTCGGGAAGACCACGGTCTCGTCAAGAGGGACGAGGATCAACGAGGTCATCTAAAGCTTCACCTTCTGTAGGGACTTACTCAAGGGAAGTAAGTCTAGCGCGGCAAGTCACTCGTGTCGAGGCGGATCTCAGTGGGGGTGACTGAGATCGTAAGGGACGTCGACGGCGGCTGGGTGGGGAGGGTGGAGGGTGCTTAACGTCGCAAATCGTCCGTGCGGCCATGGCGATTGCGACGAAATGCTCGCTATAGGTGCTTAACGTCGCAATCGTCGCCACGGCCCTTCGCGATTGCGACGAAATGCACCCTCGCCGCCGCCGGCCACTCCGCCGCCCTACCCGGCGCAGTTGACGTTGGACCGAGCGCCCGCAACACTCCCGGGCCATGGCCAACCGCCACGCCGACCGAATTACGCGCGCCGGGTGCGCGCTCGTCGGCGTACGCGTAGCCGGCTGAGCTGAACCGCAGCTCGGCATCCCCCCGTCCGTCGTCCCTCGCGACCGAAAGGCCGTCCCATGCTCGTACTCATCATCGCTGCTCCCATCACCGCCCGACCCGAAGCGAGGTTGCGATGCGCGGCGCCGACGCCCTGATCGCGGCGCTCGAGCGCGCCGGGGTCGACACCGTCTTCGGCATGCCGGGCGGCGCGAGCCTGCCCCTCTACGACGCGTTGCTGGACTCCTCGCTGCGGCACGTCCTGATGCGCCACGAGGCCGCCGCCGGGCACGCGGCCGAGGGCTACGCGCGCGCGACCGGCCGGATCGGCGTCGCGTTCGCCACCAGCGGGCCGGGCGCCACGAACCTCGTGACCCCGATCTGCGACGCGCAGATGGACTCGATCCCCACGCTGTTCGTGACCGGCCAGGTCCGGACCGCGCTGCGCGGGACGAACGCCTTCCAGGAGGCCGACGTGATCGGGATCACCGCGCCGATCGTCAAGCACTCGCTGGCGATCGAGCGCCCCGACGACATCGCGCAGGCGGTCGCCGACGCGGTGCACGTCGCGACGACCGGCCGCCCCGGCCCCGTGCTGCTCGACCTGCCGGTCGACGTCGCCAACGCGCCCGCACGGCCCGCGGCGCCGCACGCCCCGCAGATCCCCGGCTACAAGCCGCGGCCGAGGCCGAACGGGCGGCAGGTGCGGATCGCCGCCCGGGCGATCGCCGCCGCGCGGAGGCCCGTCCTGTACGCGGGCGGCGGCGTCGTGCACGCGGGCGCGGCCGCGGAGCTGACCGCCCTCGCGCGGCTGGCCGACCTGCCGGTGACGACGACGCTCATGGCGCTCGGGGCCTTCCCGGCCGGCGATCGCCGCTGGCTCGGCATGCTCGGCATGCACGGCACGTGCGCGGCCAACTGGGCGATCGACGAGGCGGACCTGATCGTCGCGGTCGGAGCGCGCTTCGACGACCGCGTGACGGGCGCGCTGGACGAGTTCGCCCCGCGCGCCAAGGTCGTGCACGTCGACATCGACCCGTCCGAGATCGGCAAGAACGTCGCCGCGCACGTGCCGATCGTCGGCGACGCGCGCCGGGCGCTCGCGGCGATCGCGGAGGCGTACGCGCCGCTCGGCGCCGACCCCGCCCGGCTCGCCGGCTGGTGGGCGCGGATCGACGGCTGGCGCGCCCACGGCGCCCCGCGCACCGACGCCGAGGCGGCGCTCGACGCGCTGAACGACGCGCTCGGCGACGCGATCGTGACGACCGACGTCGGCCAGCACCAGATGTGGGCGGCCAACCGCCTGCGCTTCGACGAGCCGCGCCGCTGGATCACCTCCGGAGGCCTCGGCACCATGGGCTTCGGCCTGCCCGCGGCGATCGGCGCCCAGGTGGCGCGCCCCGACGCGACGGTCGTGTGCGTCACCGGCGAGGGCTCGCTGCTGCTCAACGTGCAGGAGCTCGCGACCGCCGCCCACGAGCGGCTCCCGGTCAAGGTGATCGTGCTCGACAACGCCTCGCTCGGCATGGTCCGGCAGCAGCAGGACATGTTCTGGGGCGGGCGGCGCAGCGCGGTCGACCTCGGCGGGACGCCCGACTGGCCCGCCCTGGCCGCCGCGTTCGGCCTTGCCGCCCGCGGGATCGACACCGCCCGCGACGCGGCCGGCGCGATCGCCGACACGCTCGCGGAGCCGGGCCCCGCGCTGCTCCGCATCGCCATCGACCCGGACAGCGACTGCCTCCCGATGTTCAGGCCGGGAGGTGCTGCCAGAGAAATGATTGGGTACACAAGTACGTGAAGTGGAGTGGCTGACGCCCGCGCATGACGACCCGGCCGCGACCCTGAGATGGGTCCGCCGGGTCGAGCTCGCGTTCGTGCCGTTCGCGGTGCTGGTGGCGATCCTGCTGGCCGCCGACGACTCGCCCGTGTGGTGGCTGTGCTGCGCCAGCGCGGTGCTGGGGCTGCTGAGCGCGGCGACGATGACGCCCGCGATCCGGCGCGCCGAGCGGCGCCAGCACGACCCGTCGCAGTGGCGGGAGTGGCGGCGCCGCGCCGAGCTGCTGAGCGGCGTGACGTACGCGGCGATGGCCGCCGCCGCCGTCGTGCTCGGCTGGGTCTTCAGCGGGGTCGGGCTCGCGGCGATCCTCGCCGCCGTCTTCTCCGTCTCTAGCGCGGCGGCATTCGCAGCGCGCCGTCGAGGCGGATCACCTCGCCGTTGAGCATCGGGTTCTCGACGATGTGAGCGGCCAGGTCGCCGTACTCCTCGGGGCGCCCGAGGCGGTGCGGGTGCGGGACCTGCTCCCCGAGCGCCGCGCGCGCGTCCTCCGGCAGGCCGGCGAGCAGCGGCGTGTCGAACAGCCCCGGGGCGATCGTGACGACGCGGATGCCCGACGCCGCGAGGTCGCGCGCGGCCGGCAGCGTCATGCCGACGATCCCGCCCTTCGAAGCCGAGTAGGCGATCTGCCCGATCTGGCCGTCGTAGGCGGCGATCGACGCGGTGTTGATGCAGACGCCCCGCTCGCCCGCGTCGTCGGGCTCGTTCGCCAGCATCGCGGCGGCGGCGAGCCGGAGCACGTTGAACGTCCCGATCAGGTTCACGCGGACCACGGTGGCGAAGGGGTCGAGGCTGTGCGGGCCGCGCCGGCCGGCCGTCTTCTCGGCCCAGCCGATGCCGGCGCAGCACACCGAGATCCGCAGCTCGCCGGCGGCCTCGACCGCCGCCGCGACCTGGGCCTCGTCGGTGACGTCGCACTCCACGAACTGCGCGTCGCCCCCGGACGGCTCCTTGATGTCCGCGATCGTCACCCGCGCGCCGCCGGCCGCGAGGCGCCGCGCCGTCGCGGCCCCGAGCCCGGACGCCCCACCCGCCACGAGCGCGCTCGCTCCCTCGATTCGCATGGGCGCGACCCTATACGGCGTACCGCAGAAACAGCTCCGACCCGACCTGCCGGACCGAGAGCAGCTCGAGCCGGACGAGCTCGGGAAGGTGGCCGCCCGCGACGATCGGAAGCGCGTCCTCGTCGCCGGTCACGAGCGGCGCGAGCGTGAGGAACAGCTCGTCGACGAGCCCGGCGGCGTGCAGCGCGCCGTGCAGCGTCGGCCCGCCCTCGCACAGCAGCGCGCGAACGCCGCGCGCCCGCAGGTCGGCGAGCGCGGCCTCCGGCGTCGGGTCCATCAGCCGCGCGACCTCGACGGGCGCGGGCACGGCCGGCGGCTCTCCCGCGACCCCCGTGTAGACGAGCACCGGCTGCTCGGGCGCCTGGAAGAGCCCGACGTCCCACGGCACGTCGAAGCGCCGGGAGAGCACCACGGCGAGCGGATCCTCGGCGAGACCCGCCGCCCGCCGCTGCGCGCGCCGCTCCGCGCTGCGCACGAGCCGGTCGTAGCCCTCCGCACGCAGCGTGCCGGTGCCGATGAGCACCGCGTCGGCCAGCGCGCGCAGCTCGAGCAGCAGCTCGAGGTCGGCCTCGTCGCCGAGCGCCTCCGAGCGCCCGTCGACGACGGCGTGCCCGTCCACGCTTGCGATCATGTTCACGAACACGAAGGGCCGGTCGGCGGGCGCGCGCTCGCGCGGGCGCACGTGCGCGAGCAGCTCGTGAACCGGTGTCTCCACCGGCCTCAACGTACCCGAATGCCCGCCGATCACATGGACATGCGCCGCCTCGCCCTCCTCACCTCCGCCTTCGCCCTCGCCCTCGCCTCGACTGCCTCCGCCGCGCCGCTGCTGCCGCCGAACGGCAAGGTCTTCACCGGGGTGAGCGGCTCGCGATCCGTCAAGACCTTCCAGCGGCAGGTCGGCAAGCACCCGTCGGTCTTCGGCTTCTTCCACAAGTGGGGCGCCTCCACCGCGTACGTCTACGACGCGATGCAGCACAGCGGGTCGCGCCTGATGCTCCACATCTCCACGCAGGACGGCTACGGCACCAAGGAGATCGTCACGCCGCGCGGCATCTCCCGCGGGCTGGGCGACGCGTATCTCGTCCGCACGAACCGGGAGATCGCAGGCTGGGGCCGGCCGACCTACGTGCGGTTCCTCGCGGAGATGAACCAGACGAACAACGGCTACTGCGCGTACAACCGCAACGGCACCTCGCGCGGGCCGGCGCACTCGACCAAGGCGTTCATCGCGGCCTGGCGGCGCGCGACGCTGATCCTGCGCGGCGGCCCGGTCGCGGCCATCAACGCCAAGCTCGCCAAGCTGCACCTCCCGCCGGTCAAGACCAAGGCCGTCGAGCTGCCGTCCCCGCAGGTGGCGATGGCCTGGGTCCCGCAGACCGCGGGCTCGCCGAACATCCACGCCAACCGCGCGCGGGCGTACTGGCCGGGCGCGCAGTACGTCGACTGGGTCGGCACCGACTTCTACTCGCGCTTCCCGAACTTCCGCGACCTCAACAGCTTCTACGCCGACTTCCCGAACAAGCCGTTCGTCTTCGGCGAGTGGGCGATGTGGGGGAGCGACAACGCCGCCTTCGTCCACCAGTTCTTCAAGTGGGTCAACACCCACAAGCGCGTGCGGATGCTGCTCTACAACCAGGGCAACATGGACGGCGGCCCGTTCCGGCTGACGCACTTCCCGAGGAGCCGCGCGGCCATCCGCGCCGAGCTCAAGAAGGCGCGCTTCCTGCCCTGACCAGGCAGCCCTCGATGTGGTCGTCGACGAGCCCGCACGCCTGCATGAGGGCGTAGGCCGTCGTCGGCCCCACGAAGCGGAAGCCGCGCCGCTTGAACTCCTTGGCCATCGCGGCCGACTCCGGCGTGCTGGCCGGGATGTCGGCGGGCGCGCGCGGGCGCGGGCGCGGCTCGGGGGCGAACGACCACAGCAGCTCGGAGAGGTCGAGGTCGAGCGCGGCGCGGGCGTTGGCGATCGCCGCCTCGATCTTGGCGCGGTTGCGGACGATCCCGGCGTCGTCCATGAGCCGCGCGACGTCGTCCTCCCCGAACGCCGCCACGCGCTCGATCTCGAAGCCCGCGAACGCCGCGCGGAAGCTCTCGCGCTTGCGCAGGATCGTCAGCCACGAGAGGCCCGACTGGAACGCCTCCAGGCACATCTTCTCGTAGAGCGCGCGACTGTCGTGGACGGGCCGGCCCCACTCCTCGTCGTGGTAGGCGACGTACTCGGGCGTGGAGGCGCCCCACCAGCAGCGGCCGTCGACGAGCCCCTCGGTCACGGCGCGAGTGCGTCGACGAGGCCCGGCAGCTCGTCCGGCGCGGCGATCGGCGTGAGCACGAGCGTGGTGATCCCGCGCGCCGCGTACTCGCCCAGCCGCGCGCGCATCGCCTCCGGAGAGCCGAACACGAAGATCTCGCGCACGAGCTCGTCGGGCACGGCGGCGAGCGCGGCCTTGCGGTCCCCGCCGCGCCAGGCGGCGACCATCGGGTCGATCGCCTCGCCCCAGCCGAGGCCGCGGAAGAACGCCTCGTAGACCGGCACCGTCGCGTAGGCCGAGAACATGAAGCGCGCGGTGTCGAGGCCGTCGCCGGGGATGCAGAAGAACCGGCAGATGACCTCCGTCGGCGCGCGGCCCGCCTCGCCCTCGCGCACGCGGGCGACCACGTGCTCGGCGGACGACAGCGGCAGGAAGTTCGTGAACGTGCCGTCCGCGAGCTCGCCGCCGAGGCGCAGCATCCGGTCGCGCAGCGCGGCCAGCACGATCGGCACCGGCCGCGCCGGCGGGGTCTCGAGCCTGAAGCCGCCCGGCCCGCGGCCGCCGGACAGGACCTCGCGCAGCACCGGGACGGTCTCCCGCAGCCGGCTCAGGGGCTTCTCGAACGGGCGCTCGTTCCAGCGTTCGACGATCACGTTCGACGACGCGCCGAGCCCGAGCACGAAGCGCCCGCCACTGGCGTCGGCGAGCGCCGCCGCATGCTGGGCGAGCACCGCCGGGCCGCGCGTGTACGGGTTCACGACGCCGGTGCCGAGCCGCATCCGCGACGTCCAGGCGGCGGCCAGCGCGAGCGGCGTGAAGCCGTCGGGCCCGTTGGTCTCGCCGGTCCACAGGTCGTGGTAGCCGGCCGCCTCGGCGCGGCGCACCAGCGGCTCGTGGTCGGCCAGCGGGACCCCGGCGAACGGCAGCGTGAGACCCCACCGAAGCACGCGGGCACCCTATAGGCTCGCGGGCCTGATGCATTTCGGCCGTCTGGGAAGGGGAGAGCTCGTGGCGGCGGTGGGCGGCCTTCTGCTGGCCATCGGCCTGTTCGCGCCCTGGTACCGGACCGACCCGAGCAACCCGAACGCCGACATCGACGGCGCCACCGGCGACTTCAGCGCCTGGGACGTGCACACGGCGCTGCGCTGGCTCCTGCTCGCCGCGGCGATCGCGCCGCTCATCCTCATCTGGATCGTGATCCGCGATCACGAGCTCTCGTGGGCGCGCGGGGAGATGACCGCCGTCGTGGCGATCGCGGCTTTCGGCCTCGTCGCCTACACCGGGCTGCTCGACCGCCCGGGCGAGCCCAAGGGCGCGATCTCCCTCCAGTGGGGTTACTGGGGCGCGCTGCTCGGAACGATCCTGATGGTTGGTGGCGGTGCCGTGGCCGCCGGCCAGACCGAACGAACCCGCAAGCCACCGGGGGTGCTCTGACACATGACGGTTCCAGTCGACCGCAACCTGGCGCTCGAGCTCGTGCGCGTGACCGAGGCCGCGGCGCTCGCCGCCGCGCAGCTCGTGGGCATGGGCGACAAGGAGGCGGCCGACCAGGCGGCGGTCGACGGCATGCACGCGGTGCTCCACACCGTGCACATGGACGGCATCGTCGTGATCGGCGAGGGCGAGAAGGACGAGGCGCCGATGCTCCACAACGGCGAGGCCGTCGGCGACGGCTCGCCGCCGGAGGTCGACATCGCGGTCGACCCGCTCGAGGGGACGCGGCTCGCGGCCCAGGGCCGCCCGAACGCGCTCGCGGTGATCGCGCTCTCCGAGCGCGGCACGATGTTCGACCCCGGCCCGTGCGTCTACATGGAGAAGATGGCCGGCTCCGAGCAGATCGCCGACCTGCTCGACCTCGACCGCCCGATCGGCGAGACGCTCGGCCTGATCGCCGAGCGCAAGGGCACCGACATGCGCGACGTGATGGTCGTCGTGCTCGACCGGCCGCGCCACGAGGAGGGCATCGACGCGATCCGCGCGGCAGGAGCGCGTGTGCGGCTGATCACCGACGGCGACGTGTCCGGCGCGCTGCTCGCGGTCTCGCCCGACCGGCCGGTCGACCTGCTGTGGGGCATCGGCGGCACGCCCGAGGGCGTCATCTCGGCCGCCGCGCTCAAGTGCTTCGGCGGCGGCCTGATCGGGCGGCTGGCGCCGCGCGACGACGCCGAGCGCCAGGCGGCCGTGGACGCCGGCTACGACGTCGACCGCGTGCTCACCCAGGACGACCTCGTCAAGGGCGACAACTGCTTCTTCTCGGCCACCGGCGTCACCGACGGCGACGTGCTCGAGGGCGTGCGCTACGAGGGCGCCCGCGGCGCATCCACGGAGTCGCTGGTCATGCGCAGCCGCTCGGGCACGGTGCGGCGCATCCAGTCGCGGCACGACCGCGCCAAGCTGCGGGCGCTCACCGGCCGCTACGGATGAGCCGCCAGGTGACCGCGACCGCCCCGGCGAACGCCGCGGCCAGCGCGCCGACCACGAGCCACGGCGTGTCACCGACATTGACCGGCGGGTGCGGGCCGCCCGGCTCGAAGCGCCCGACCGCGGACGTCTCCAGCTCCCGCCGGGCGAGCGAGCGCAGGAACCCGTGCGTGACCAGCACGTGGATCCGCGACTGGGTCACCTTGTAGAACCAGCGCGCCACCCACGTCGCGATCGCCGGATAGAAGTTCGCGACCTCGACCTCGACGTGCGCCCGCTCGTAGCCCGGCCTCTCGGCGTCCGTGCGGCGGACGTCGATCTCCAGGTAGCCCTGCTCGTCCTTGGCCACGAGCACGCCGTCCTTGATGCGCCAGCGCACGATCCCGCGGCCGTCGGTGATCTCGTACTCGGGCGCCCGGAAGCGCAGCAGCACGAACGGGCTGCGGAGCAGCACGACCCGGCGCTCGGTCGCCGTGTACTCGACGCGGATCAGCCCGAGCGAGACGCGCGAGAGGTACTTCCAGTACGTGCGCGCGAGGCGCTCGAGGTACAGCGGCGTCCAGATCGCCTCGAGCTCGCCCTGCGGCATCGTGACGTCGGCGCCCTGGATGGAGCGGACGGCGCCGCGCGCGTCCATGACGGTGTGGTCGTCGGGATCGCTGATGACCGCGTCGGGCGCCGGGCGGTGCATGTGGGCGAGACGGTACCGCTACCGGTCAGCGGCGCGCAGGCGCACGGCGCCCAGCCGCGCGGTGTGCGTGAAGCCCAGGGCCTGCGCGGTGGCGGCCGTCAGGTCGTAGGCGGTGCCGGCCCGGAACGGGCCGCGGTCCACGACCGGGACCGTGATGCGGCGGCCGTGGTAGAGCACCGCGACCTCGGTGCCGCACGGGAGCGTCTTGTGCGCGACGCCGAGCAGCGTGCGCGTGAGCCTCTGGCCGCACGCGGTGCGATTGCCGTAGAGGCCCGGGCCGTACCAGGTGGCGACGGCGGGGCGGTGCACGGTGATCGCCAGCTCGGGCGTGGCGGTCGCCGCCGACGCCCGGGAGCCCGAGAGGAGGACCGCTCGGATGCGGAACTGGCCGACGGCGCGGGCGCGCCAGCGCGCACGGTAGGCGCCGTCGGCGCTGACGGTCGCGCCGGCGACGGCCTGCCAGGACCCCGTCGCGTCGTCGAAGCGCTGGATCGCCACGGTGCGGCCGGCCGGCGCGGTGCCGCGGACGCGCACGCGCTTGCGGAGCATGGTCCCGGCGCGGGCCGTGATCGTGACCTGCGAGCCGCTCGCCCGGATCATGCCCTGCGTCGTCGCCGGCTGCGAGTCGCCGGGCGCCTGGGCGCCGCCGTTGCTCGGGCTGCCGGCAGCCGCGGCCGGCGCCGCCAGTGCGGCGACGACGATGGCGCACAGCGCCGTGCGTTGACCCATGGACCTCGTCACTTGTCTTTCTCCGGTGCCTACGAGGTGAGCTGACGGGCTCGCGCAGAGAAAGCAGCGCTACGTCCGGTGTCCCGGTCGATTCGCCCCCAGCGGCATCGTGCCGCTCAGTGGTTCCCCCGTTCGACGTGATGGATCACGCCGATTCGGCGGGCGCCAACCTAGCAGACGGAAGGCGCTCTACGAGCCGTTATCGGCCGGGGAGGCGGTTGGCTGCACGGCGGAGGATCTGACCCCCGACCGTGAGGCCGATCTGCGCCAGCTCGCCCGCGGCCTGGACGGCCGTCGTTACGAGCTCCACGGGGCCGCCGTCGCGGCGCCGGTCGCCGTCGCCAGGCGTCTGCCAGCCGGCCGGCGGCGCCTCGGTGCGCGGGGGCTGGGGGACGTACCTGGCCTTCTTCGGCTTGGCCGCCTTCGGCTTCGTCGCCGTGGCCTTCGCGGGCTTCGTCGCGGCCGCCTTCGGCTTTGTCGGCGCCGCCGGCTTCGCCGCGGTCGCCGCGCCGCGGCGCTCGCCGCCGAGGCGGGTCGGCCGGTGCGACGGCAGCGCCCCCATGACGCTCGCCTCGGGGCTCGCCTTCGCGGCCTTCTTCGGCTTCTTCTTCGCGGACTTTTGGGCCATGGGTTTAACGATTTGCCCGCGATCGGCGTTCCACGGGCTAAAGTCATCGGGGCGCGCCTCTGGCCCGCGTTGACTTCAAAAAATATAGCTCCTAGACTCACGGCCTAGGGTCGTGCCTTCCAGCTTTGCTCCGGGTCATGGAGCGCCGATCCCGGCGGTGTACGCTCAGAACCCTGTCGCCCCCCGCAGGCGTCCCGAGAACAGGACATCGATGTCAGTAGTGGACCTTCAAGAACTCGAAGAAGTCAAGGGCCTGCTCCTGAAGGGGCAGCAAGTCGGCGTCCTCACCTTCGCCGAGATCGCGACCGCCGTCGCCGAGATCGATCTCGACGAGGCGGACGTCGAGGAGCTGCACGGCTACCTGGAGCGTTCGGAGATCGAGCTCGTCGAGGAGCTCGACCCGGCCCTCGAGGCCGCGCAGGTCGAGCGCGCGCCGGACAAGCGCGGGCGTCGCAAGAAGGCGACGCTCGACCTCAAGCCGGACATGACGACCGACTCCCTTCAGCTGTTCCTGAAGGACATCGGCAAGGTGCGGCTGCTCACCGCGCAGGAGGAGGTCGACCTCGCGCGGCGGATCGAGCGCGGCGACCTCGACGCCAAGCAGAAGATGGTCGAGTCCAACCTGCGCCTGGTCGTGTCGATCGCCAAGAACTACCGCAACCAGGGCCTCCCGTTCCTGGACCTGATCCAGGAGGGCACGCTGGGCCTGGTGCGCGCGGCCGAGAAGTTCGACTACCGCAAGGGCTTCAAGTTCTCCACCTACGCGACGTGGTGGATCCGCCAGGCGATCGCCCGCGCGCTGGCCGACAAGGCGCGCACGATCCGCATCCCGGTCCACGTCGTCGAGAAGCTCAACAAGATCGGGCGCGCCGAGCGCAAGCTCGTCACCGAGCTCGGGCGCGAGCCGACCGCGGAGGAGATCGCCCACCACACGGGCATCGACCCCGAGGAGGTCGAGTCGATCAAGCGCTCGGCCCAGGCGCCGGTCTCGCTCGAGAAGCCGGTCGGCGACGAGGAGGAGTCGGAGTTCGGCCAGTTCATCGCCGACGAGCGCGCGGAGTCCCCGTACGAGCGCGCGGCGGAGATCCTCACCAAGGAGGCGCTCCGCGAGGCGCTGGAGAACCTCTCCTACCGCGAGCGGCGCGTGCTGGAGCTGCGCTACGGCCTCGGCGGCGAGCACCCCCGCACGCTTGACGAGGTCGGCCGCACGTTCAACGTGACGCGCGAGCGCATCCGCCAGATCGAGAACCAGTCGCTCAAGAAGCTCCAGAGCCTCGCCGAGGCGCAGAAGCTCCGCGACGTGGCCTGACCAGGGTCAAGGGTCGGCGCGCTCGCGCCGATCTAGACCGGGTCATGGCTTTTGATCTCGATCACGCGCTCCGCTACCTCATCGCCGCCGAGGGCTCCGACCTGCACCTGAAGGTCCCCTCGTACCCGCTCATCCGGCTCCACGGCCACCTCGAGGCCATCCCGGACACCGAGCGGCTCTACCCGGAGGACACCGACCGTGCCCTCGGGGAGATGCTCAACGACAACGACAAGGTCGCCGAGTTCGATTCGGAGAACGAGGTCGACTTCTCGTACGCCGTCGAGGGCCTCGGCCGCTTCCGCGTGAACGCCTTCCGCCAGCGCGGGTCGATCTCGATCGTCATGCGTGCCATCCCGGTCGTCATCAAGTCGGTCGACGAGCTCGGCCTGCCCGAGGTCGTCACGTCGCTCGCCGAGGAGGAGCGCGGGATCCTGCTCCTGACCGGCACGACCGGCTCGGGCAAGTCGACGACGCTCGCCGCGATGCTCGATCACATGAACAGGACGATGCACAAGCACATCGTCACGATCGAGGACCCGATCGAGTTCCTGCACCGCGACCGCAACTCGATCATCAACCAGCGTGAGGTCGGCGCCGACACCGCCTCGTTCAAGCGCGCGCTGCGCCGCGTCCTGCGCCAGGATCCGGACACGATCCTCATCGGCGAGATGCGCGACGAGGAGACGGTCCACACCGCGCTGAGCGCGGCCGAGACCGGCCACCTCGTGCTCTCGACGCTGCACACGGTCGACGCCTCCGAGACGATCAACCGCATCATCGACTTCTTCCCGCCGCATCAGCAGCAGCAGGCGCGGGCGATGATCGCCGGCACCCTGAAGGGCATCGTCTCCCAGCGCCTCGTGCCCACGGCCGACGGCAAGGGCCGCGTGGCGTGCTGCGAGATCCTCGTCATGACGGGCCGCGTGCACGACATGATCCTCGACGCCAAGCTCACCGGGCAGCTGCCCGAGGTGATCTCCGAGGGCGCGTACTACGGCATGCAGACGTTCGACCAGCACCTGCTCCAGCACCTGCACGCCGGGCGGATCACGATGGACGACGCGATGCGCGTGGCGACCTCGCCGCACGACTTCAAGCTCATGGTCGCCGCCGCCGCCAAGCCGGCGGAGACCGACGGCCCCGAGGCGACGATCAGCGCGCCGGCCGAGCCGGCTCTGGTGCACGACGCGCCGGCGCCCCCGCCGCCCGCGGTGTCGGCGCCGCCGCCGGCGTTCTAGCTCACACGTGCACGACCTCGCCGTCGTCGGCGGGGTCGTCCACCACCTGCTCGCAGCTGGGGCACCACCAGCGGGCCTCGAGCGCCGTGCCGCACACCTCGTGCCGGTACGGCTCGCCGCCGCCGGTGCGCGCGCCCCAGTCCGCGAGAAGCCGCAGGGCGCCGGCCAGCTCGCGGCCCGACTCCGACAGCTCGTAGACGAACCGCGGCGGGCGCTCGGAGTACGCCTGGGTCACGACGAGTGCCTGTTCGGTGAGCGTCTTCAGGCGCGCGCTGAGCACGTTCGGCGCGATGCCCTCGAGCTGCGCCTGGAGCTCGTTGAAGCGCAGCGGCCCGTCGAGCAGCGCGGCGACCACGAGCAGCGTCCAGCGGTCGCCCACGCGGGCGAGCGCGTCGGCGAGCGGCGAGGCGGCGGGGCGCCGGCGGCGGGGCATGGGAGGGAGGGTACGTCAGGCGCTCTGATAGAGTCACTTGCAAGTTGCAAGTCACTAGGGAGTGGGCTGAGATGACGGATGTTCTCGAAGCGATCGAGCAGGCGGTGAACGAGGCCGCGGAGAAGGTCGGCCCGGCGGTCGTCGGCCTCGGCCGGGGCTGGGGCCGCGGCTCGGGCGTCGTGGTCGCCCCGGGCCAGGTGCTCACCGTCGCGCACGTGCTGCGCGGCGACGAGGTGGCGGTCGCCTTCGCGGGCGGCGACGTCCGCGACGGTCGCGTGCTCGGGGTGGACTCGGACCTCGACGTCGCGGTGATCGGCGTCGACACCGGCGACGCGGCCCCGGTCGGGTGGGAGCCCTCCGAGGACGGCGTCGCGGCCGGGCGCCCGGTCTTCGCGCTGGCGAACCCCGGCGGGCGTGGCCTGCGCACGACGTTCGGCCTCGTCTCGTCGACCGGCCGCGGGTTCCGCGGGCCGCGCGGGCGCCGCGTCGCCGGCACGATCGAGCACACCGCGCCGCTGCCGCGGGGGAGCTCCGGGGGCCCGCTCGTGGACCGTGCCGGCAACCTCGTGGGGCTCAACGCCGTGCGCCGCGACGGCGGGTTCATCCTCGCCCTGCCGGCCGACGCCGCGCTGCGCCGGCGCGTCGAGGAGCTGGCCCGGGGCGAGGCGAGCGAGCGGCCGCGGCTCGGCGTCGCGCTGGCGCCGCCGCGCGTGGCGCGCCGCATGCGGGCCGCGGTCGGGCTCCCCGAGCGCGACGGCCTCCTGGTGCGCGACGTGGTCCGCGACAGCCCGGCCGCCGCGGCGGGCGTCCAGCGCGGCGACCTGCTCGTGCGCGCGGGCGACGTGCCGCTGGTCAGCATGGACGACCTCTTCGACGCGCTGGACGGCGCGGGCGAGACGCTGACGGTCGGCCTCGTGCGCGGCACCGAGGACCGCGACATCGAGGTTGCGCTGACGCACTTCAGTTCGTGAAGTCTTGCGTTATCCTTAGGTTTCGTGCCGAACTCCGATTGCCCCGTCTGTCGTACCGCCGACGTCGTCTGCGGCAAGTGGACCCTGCTCGTGATCCGCGACCTCGCCGAGGGGCGCGCCCGCTTCTGCGAGCTCGAGCGCTCGCTCGCGGGCATCTCTCCCCGCACGCTCTCGCTGCGCCTGCGGGCGCTCGAGGAGGAGGGGATCGTGGAGCGCCAGACGTTCCCCGAGGTGCCGCCGCGCGTCGAGTACGCGCTGACCGAGAAGGGCCGCGCGCTCGTGCCGATCGTGGAGACGATGCGCGTCTACGGACGCGAGTGGCTCAACGAGGACGGCGCCTGCGTCGAGAAGCCCCTCGCTGAGCCGGCCGTCGCGGCTGCCTGATCGTCGCTTCGGCCGCGCGGCGACCGTGCCAGCTTCGGCTGGGTAAGGAAGCGTGACGCCCGCGGGGAGGGTGCATTTCGTCGCAATACCGAGCGCCGCCCGCGCGATCGCTGCGAAACGCACGTCATAGGTGCATTTCGTCGAAGTCGCTGGCGTCGCGCTCACGGTGTTGCGACGAAATGCACCCTACGCGGCGACGTTCCGTCCGACCCATGTGCAATCCCGCGTGCGCGTGGGAGGAGGGTCGCGCGGCGGGGCGAACGAGCGCGGCATGCACAACCGCGCCCTGCACGACTCGCTGGCCGCCTTCGTCGAGGAGGCCGCGTGGCAGCTCGCCGAGGAGATCGCCGGCGGCGCCGAGGTTCCCTTCGAGCTGATCGAGCAAGGCCGGGCCTCCGCTCCGCTGTACTGCTACCGGCCGCTCACAGGCCGTTTCCTCGCCGACCGCTCGCCCGAGCTCGCGAAGCTGCCCTCCTACCCCGCGGCCGTCCAGGGGCTGGCCGCGCTGCCCGACCTGCCGGCCTACCTCCAGGCCCGGGGCCGCCGCACGCCGTCGCCGCACCCGCGCAACCAGGCGGACGCCGCGCTCCAGGCGCTCCTCACCGCCGTGTGGGCGGAGTCGAGCGAGTTCGTCTTCGACCAGGCCCGCTTCGATGTCGCCTACGAGGAGCTCGAGGAGGCGGCCTACGGCAACCGGACGTTGTCCGTCGTGCTCGCCGCGGTGGAGGGGCTCGTGCTCGAGAGCGACGAGGTGCCGCTCGGTGACGGCCTCGCGCTCGTGCGCGTGGAGACGCTCCAGGACGTCCCGGAGGAGCTGGGCGAGGACGAGATGGGGACGGTCGCGGTGCTCGCGCTCGACTCGACGGCCGGCGACGGCCGGGCGCTCGAGGACGCCGGCCGGCGCCTGCGCCGGCTCCAGACCGCGCTGCGCCTGTGGGACGACGCCGAGCCGTCGCTCGGCCCGACGGCCTGGGCGCGCACCAACGGCCGGGCCTGGAGCGCGGTGCCGCTGGCCACCGGCGTGCGCCGGGACGCCGGCGACTGCCTGCTGTCCGCCGAGGAGGAGGACCCGCTGCGGGCGTTCTGCTCGCTCGTCGCCCGCCGGACGCCGCGCGCCGGGGAACTGGCGTGGGCCCTGCGCCGGTTCGAGCTCGGCTGCGAGCGCGCGTTCGCGGTCGAGGCGCTGACCGACTGGCTGCTGGCCGCGCGCGCCCTGCTCGCCGACCCGGACGCCCCCGGCTACGACGGCATGGCCGAGCGCCTGGCGGTGATCTGCGCGACGCCGGACGAGCGGCCGGCCCTCGAGGCGCGCCTCGACGAGGCGATCCGCCTCGAGCGCTCGGCGATCACCGGCCACGTCCGGCCGGAGCCCGCGGTCGAGGACCTCATCGCCGACCTCGGCGGCAACGTCCGCGCGGTCCTGCGGGACGTGCTCTGCGGCCACCTCGATCCGCAGCTGCGCCGCCTCGCCGACGAGCTGCTGGCGGCCGAGCCGATCTAGAAGAGGTGCTCGCGCATGAGCGCGAGCCCCTCGACGTCGTGGACGTCGCCGTCGAGCTCGGGGATGACGATCGTCGGCGGGTCGCCGAGCGTCTCGCGCAGGCGGGCGAGGCTCGCCTGCTCGCGCTCGACCAGCGCGGTCAGCTCGGCCGCCGCGGTGCCGACCTTGCGCGCGAGGTCGTCGGCCAGCTCCGCCGGGAGCTCGCCGTCCCCGTCCGGTGACGCGTGCAGCCGGTTGACCACGAGCGCGCCGAACGGCATGTCGGCGTCGCGCAGCTTGCGGTGGAAGAAGATCGCCTCCTCGACCGGGTCGTGGCGCGGCGCCGTGACGATCAGGAACGTCGTCCCGGGGTCGGAGAGCAGCAGGCCGACGCGCCGGGCGCGCTCGGTGAAGCCGTCGATCATCCCGCCGAGCGCGCGGAAGAACACCGACAGGTCGTGCAGCAGGTCGACACCGGTGAGGCGCTCGATCAGCGAGAACACCACGCCGGTGCCGCGGCCGAGGATGCGGCCCCCGAGCCCGGCCGGCCGCAGGAACATCTTGATCGCGCGGCCCTGGAAGAAACCGGCGAGGCGGCGGGGAGCGTCGAGGAAGTCGAGCGCGTTGCGCGACGGCGGCGTGTCGAGCACGAGCAGGTCGAACCCGCCCTCCTGGTCGAGCTCGTAGAGCTTGGCGATCGCGGTGAACTCCTGGGAGCCCGCGACCGCGTTGGAGAGCTGCTGGTAGATGCGGTTGGAGAGCACCTCGTCGCGCGTCTGCGGGTCGGGCGCCAGGCGCTCGATCAACGCGTCGAACGTGCGCTTGGAGTCGAGCATCAGCGCCCACAGCTCGCCGTCCACCGGCACGTCGACGCGCCGCGGCTCGTTGCCCAGCTCCTCGAGCCCGAGCGAGTCCGCGAGGCGCTTGGCGGGATCGATCGTCACGACCGCGACCTTGCACCCGCGCTCGGCCATGCCGTACGCGATCGCGGCGGCGATCGTCGTCTTTCCGACGCCACCCGAGCCCGCGCACACGACGATCCGCCGGCCCTCCAGTAGCTGATCCACCTTGGTCACGGTGCGCTGTGGATAGCAGAGCGCCCGCGCGCAGCGAACCTAGCGACGTCGCGCGGGCTTGCGTGCCGTCGGCTTGAGCCGCACCCACAGCTGGTTGAGGCCGGTCGGTCCCGGGACGTCCTTGACCTCGACGTAGGACTCGCCGCGGACCAGCTCGCCGAGCTTGGTGTGACCGTAGTCGCGGGGATCGAACGCCGCGTTGCTCTTGACTAGGTACGAGCCGACCTCGCCGAGGTTGGACCAGCCGTCCTCCTTCGAGGTACCGGTGATCGCGGTCGAAAGCATCCGCCTGAGGTCGGGCGGCTGCGCTCCCTCACCGACTGACGGCTCGGCGGCCTCCTGCGGTTCCTCGCTGAGAAGGTCGAGGTAGATGAACCGGTCCACGGCCGCGACGAACGGCGCAGGCGTGTTGCGCCGACCGATCCCGAATACGGTCATCCCCGACTCCCTGAGCCTTCTCGCCAGCGCCGTGAAGTCGCTGTCGCTCGAGACGATCACGAACCCCTCGACGTTCCCCGCGTAGAGCAGGTCCATCGCGTCGATGATCAGCGCCGAATCGGTGGAGTTCTTCCCGCGAGTGTTGGCGAACTGCTGCATCGGCTGGATCGAGTGGCTCAGCAGCTCCTCCTTCCAGCCCGCGAGGCGGGGCGTTGTCCAGTCCCCGTACGCGCGTTTGATCGTCGGCGTCCCGTACTTGGCGATCTCCTCCAGCAACTCCGTAGTCACGCTCGCCGTCGTGTTGTCCGAGTCGATCAGGACGGCGAGTCGTATGGCGTCGACATCGGGCACCGCGGCATCGTCGCGCAAACCGTCGTCTGAGGTGCTGGTCGACGATGACTTCGGATCACGGATCTGGTCCTATCAAGCGACCCAGTCAAGACACACGAAGGAGACGGACGGATGGCAGCGCGGATTGTTGTGACGGAGTTCGTGTCGCTCGACGGCGTGATGGAGGCGCCGGGCGGCGAGCCGGACTTCAAGTACCCGGGGTGGACGTTCGAGTTCGACCGCGGTGACGACGGCAACCAGTTCAAGCTCGAGGAGACGCGGCAGTCGGACGGGCTGCTGATCGGGCGCCGGACCTACGAGAGCTTCGCCGGCGCGTGGCCGAACCGCGAGGGCGAGTTCGCCGACCTGTTCAACTCGATGCCGAAGTTCGTCGTCTCGACGACGCTGAAGGACCCCGAGTGGAACAACACGACGGTCCTCGACAGCGGCGACGCGACCGCCGACGTGCGCAGGCTCAAGGAGGAGTTCGACGGCGAGCTCCAGGTCCCGGGCAGCCACCGGCTCGTGCAGGAGCTGGTCGAGGCCGACCTCGTCGACCAGATCAACCTGATGGTCTTCCCCGTGGTCCTCGGGACGGGCAAGCGGGCTTTCGAGGAGACGCCCGAGCGGCGGGACTTCAAGCTCAAGGACTCGAAGGTCGTGGGCGACGGCGTCCTCGTGCTGACCTACGAGCGAGCGGGCTGAGCGGGCGAGCTCGACGGGCGTATCGTGGCGCCATGAGCACGATTGCCTCCGGCGCCACGGTGCTCGTCCGCCAGGACGGTCCGGCTGCGCGCGTGACCCTCAACCGCCCCGAGAAGCGCAACGCGCTCAGCCTCGAGCTAATGCAGGATCTCGTCGCCGTGCTGCGCCGCGTGAGCGCCGATCCTGAGACGCGTGCGATCGTCCTGGAGGCCGCCGGCCCGGCGTTCTCGGCCGGCCACGACCTGAGCGAGATGATCGGGCGCGACGCGCCGTTCTTCCAGCGGCTGTTCGACGTCTGCACCGAGCTGATGGAGGCGATCCACCGGCTGCCGCAACCGGTCATCGCTCGCGTGCGCGGCACCGCTACCGCCGCCGGCTGCCAGCTTGTGGCCGCCTGCGACCTCGCCGTCGCCGCCGAGGGCGCGCGCTTCGCCACTCCGGGCGTGAAGATCGGCCTGTTCTGCTCCACGCCGATGGTCCCGCTGTCACGCGCGATCGGCCGCAAGCGCGCTCTCGAGATGCTGCTCACGGGCGCCCCGATCGACGCCGCCACGGCGCTCGAGTGGGGCCTGGTCAACCGCGTGGTCGCCGACGACGCGCTGGACGCCGAGGTCGACGCGCTCGTCGAAGCCATCGCCCGCTCCAGCCCGCTGACCGTCGGTATCGGCAAGGAGGCGTTCTACTCGCAGGTCGAGCTCGAGGAGCACCGCGCCTACGACCTCACCAAGGCCGTCATGGTCATGAATGCCCAGGTCGGCGACGCCCAAGAGGGCATGTCGGCGTTCCTGGAGAAGCGCCCGCCCGAGTGGCGGGGAACGTAGTCCCCTGGACACCGCCCCCGGGGCGTGATCCAGGGCGGCGGATCACCCGCATCACCAGCATCGTCGCGAGCCTCGCGCGCTACCAGGGCTGACTTCAGCCCACCTCAGCGGATCCGGATCGGGGCGCCCTTGACGTCGGTGACCGCGACGTTGACGGTGCGGCAGCGGGCGCACCGGACGCGCACCTTGAGCGTCATCGCCTGTGCGGCCATCGAGGCGGCGAGGACGTTCCCGCACTCCACGCAGACGTAGTCGTCGGGGCCGTTGCCGCGGAAGACGGGCCGGTCCGGGTCCTCCTGGATCGCGGTGCCGCCGTCCGGCGGGACCTCGCCCGGCCGCACCGCGCGCATCACGACCCGGGCCATCAGAGCTGCGACAGCTTGGACGTGAAGTCCTTGATCAGGGCGTCGAGGACGCCGGCGACCACGCCCTCGCCCATCGACGCCGCCTTGCCGGTGATCTGAGCGTTCGTGTGGAGCGTCCCGCCGCCGTCGCTCACGTCGAACGTGGCGGTCGCGTTCGCGTGGCCCTGGCCGCCCGCCTCGCGGGACTTCACGCTCATCACCGCGCGGTGCGCCGAAGCGTCCTTCTCCACGATCTCGACCGTGCCGGAGAAGGTCAGCGACATCGCGCCCATGCGCACGACGATCTCCGCCTTCACCGCGTCGTCGCCCGTCTTCTCGACCACCCGGCCGCCCTCGACGCACGGGATCACGCGCTCGAGGTCGCAGACGACGGCGAAGTTCTCGTCGGCGGAATGCGTCATCGAGAACGAGTGGTCCAGCTCGACGGCCATGTCAGCCGCGAGTCTATGGATAGGCTGCCGCGCGTGTCGATCACTGCGGGGAGCCACCGGCTCGGCCCGGCCGACGGGACGCTGACGGTGCGGACGGGCCGGACCGGCGCGGTCGCGAAGGCCGGGCACGATCTGCGCCTCGAGGTGACGAGGTGGGAGGCGACGATCGACGACGGCCGCATCGAGCTGACCGCCGACGCCACGTCGCTGCGCGTGCGCGAGGCCACCGGGGGCATGACCCCGCTCGACGACGGCGACCGGGCGAACATCGAGGCCACGATCGACGATGAGGTGCTCAAGCGCGCGCCGATCGTGTTCCGCTCCACGCAGGTCGACGGGACGCACGTGCAGGGCGACCTGACGCTGCTCGGCAGGACGGCACCGGTCGCGTTCGACGTCACGCTCGAAGGCGGCATGCTGACCGCCGCCGCCACCGTCAAGCAGACGGACTTCGGGATCAAGCCCTACTCGGCGCTGTTCGGCGCGCTGAAGGTGGCCGACGAGGTGAGGGTCGAGCTCGAGGCGCGACTGTCGATCTAGCCGGTCGCCGTTCGTGTAGTGGGTGAAAGCCCACCCCCGCGAAGGAGGACCACCACCATGAAGTACCTGCTGAGCGTCATGCAGCCCGAGGCCGGAACCCCCGATCCCGACTTCCTCGAGCAGGTGATGCGCGACCTCGACGTCATCAACCGCGAGCTCAAGGAGTCCGGCTCCTGGGTGTTCGCCGGCGGCCTGCACGCCCCGAGCACCGCGACGGTGATGCAGCTCAAGGACGGCGAGGTCGGCGCCACCGACGGCCCGTACATCGAGGGGAAGGAGTACCTGGGCGGCATCTCGATCATCGACGTCGAGGACCTCGACGCCGCGCTCGGGTGGGCCGGCCGCATCGCCCGCGCGACCACGCTGCCGATCGAGGTCCGGCCGTTCTACGACGAGCATTGACCGACGTCGAGCGTGTCTTCCGGTCCGAGTACGGGCGCGCGGTGGCCGTCCTCGTCCGCGTCTTCGGCGACATCGCGATCGCCGAGGACGCGGTCCAGGACGCGTTCACGAAGGCGGTCCAGCGCTGGCCGGCCGAGGGCATCCCGCCGAGCCCCGCGGGCCGGATCA